>JAEEGL010543070.1_pt1 | contig 53668 bp, 39 predicted proteins | sample 9134231 | NCBI WGS metagenome assembly JAEEGL01 (sample SAMN16246548, study PRJNA631951) | gut metagenome | biome: gut microbiome; feature: rumen; material: fiber-attached | host: Bos | place: Iran: Karaj | collected 2018-10 | reverse complement strand
GCTCCGACGACCTGGACGGCATACGCGGACGGCGATGCCTCCTACGGTCCGGTGAACGTGAACGCGACGGTGAAGCTGGAGCAGCCGGCGGCTGCGACGAAGACGTTCCGCTATTATGCGAACGCAGCAGGCGATGTGCTTTCGACGAGCGCAGAGACTTACGTCCGGTTCCGTGAGAACGCGACCGTTTATGCGGTCTATGCGGATGCGGCGGGAGAAGCGGGAACGCCGAGGGTCACCTTCATCACGGCGAAGAGGATCGACGGAACAATCTACTTCGAGGCGCTCCGGAACGTTCCGGCGGGCTACACCTTGAAGGAACAGGGCATCCTCTTCAACGTCGACTCGATGGTGAATGGCACGCTGGAGGAAGCGCTCCGCTACAACAACAGCGCGGAATCTTACAAGTACGTCTCGAACGGCAAGGAAGCAAGCGACGTAACGGGGCTCACGTTAAAGAACGTCTCCGTGCCGGTCAATGCGCGCGCGTACCTCATCTACAGCGACGGAACGAACGAAGGCATCATCTATTCGGCAATCGAAACGGTAAACTAAAAGAAAAAAGACCGGGTCGGAGAAACTGCTCCGGCCCGGTATGTTTTAAATTGTCTTTACAAGGGGAATAATCATGAAAAAGGCATGGACGTTGGCAGGGATTTTTGCGGCATTCGGCATCCTCATTGCCATGATCGCGGGATTCAGCGGAAGGGCGGCCGCGGAAGAGCATCAGGATCATTGCATCTGCGGCGGCAATTCTGCGGCGGCGACTGCGGCAAACGGGCACACCTGTGCGGCGGTGACATGGGAACCCATCTCGACGGAAGCGGAATTCAAGGCGAAGATGCAGTCGTTCGACGCGACGACGCACACGTATCTCTATCTTACCGCGGACATAGAGGAGACGTCTGCGTTCTGCCCGGGAAAAAATCAGACGCTCCACCTCTGCCTGAATGGACATACGATCACGGCGGCCGAGAACAAGCGCGCGTTTGAACTCTGCGGGCCTTCGGGCGCCGGCGGATTCAACGCACACATGACCGTCTGCGATTGCTCCTCTGCCGGGACCGGCGAGATCAAGGCGAACGTGGCGACCACGCTCATGGAATATCAGGGCGGAAACATCCTCATCACGAGGGAACTCACGTTCACGTTGTTCGGCGGAACGATCTCCGGCGGCCGGGCGAAGACCGCCGGCGGAAACATCGCGGCCGATCCTTATAGCGGAGGCAGCGACGCGAGATTCTATATGTACGGCGGTACCGTGAAAGACGGAATGATCCCGTCAAGCGGAACGGGCGGGGGCGGGAACGTCAATATCGGAAGCGGCTGCAAGTTCTATATGTACGGCGGAACGATCTCCGGCGGCCGGACGGAATCCGCTTCCGGCGGCGGAAACGTCTTCCTGAACGATAATGCTTATTTTGAACTTCATGGCGGCGAGATCCGGGACGGTTCCGTGAAGGCAACGGGCTCCGGCGGCGGAAACGTCTACATGAGAGGCGGCGCCGACTTCAGAATGACCGGCGGCACGTTAAATCACGGCTGCGCCAACAACGGCGGTAACCTCTTCATCAACGGAACCACGAAGCCGGTCATTTCCGGCGGCGTCATCAAGGACGGTTATTCCACGGATACCTCCGCCACTTCCTATGGCGCGAACATCAACCTCGTCAATGCCTCCGGCCTCACGATCCGTAATACGACGATTTCCGGCGGCACATTGCCGACGACCGGTAAAAACACCTATGGCGGCAACATTTCGATCAAAAACACTTCATGGCTCGTGCTCGAGAACGTGACGATGACCGGCGGCACGGCCATGATGGGGGGCAATCTTTCCATCACAGGAACGACCGCGCGGGCGGAAATGACCGGCGGTTCGATCACCGGCGGCACGGCCGTGAAAAACGGCAGCGCGGGAGGATTCGGCGGCAATGTTTCGCTTTCGGGAACCACGAGTTTCACGATGAATAGCGGCACGATCGCCGACGGCTTCGCGAACGGAAACTCGGGCGGCAACATCGGCGCGATCGAGAGCACGACGGTCACGATCAACGGCGGCATGATCACCGGCGGGAACAACGCGAGCGACGATATGGGAGGCATTGCCGTCTTTTACGACGTGAAGAATGCCACGCTAAACCTGAACGGCGGCACGATCACCGGCAATCACTGCGGCGTCTATATGGCAGCCGGAACACTGAACGTTTCCGGGAGCCCGGTCCTCGAGAACAACGGCAAGAACGCCGATCTCCGGCTTTCCAATTCGGTCAGTTTTTCGGTTTCGGCGCCGCTGACTTCGGGCGCGAAGATCCCTGTCGGATATCCGGTCGGGACCTTCTTCGCGGACAGCGAAGCCGATTATTCCTTCGCGTTCCAGTCTGTTTACGAATCCTCCGGCGCGGTCATCAGTTACGACTCGGCAGAGAAAATGCATCAGGTCTCGATGGACGGATACGTGGATCTCTATCGCATCTCCCCGTCTGAAGCGGCGACGAAGAAGATCGACGTCTACATCATCAGCGGACAGTCCAACGCTGCCGGTTCCACTGGGCTTTCAACCGCACAGTCCGAATCGAACCGCGACTACAATATTTACAAAAACGTTCACTACTGGTCCAAGCGTGTCTCGGTGGACGGGTCGATTCACGGCAGCACGATCATGGATTACCGTCCGGTCACGGAAGGCCTCGGTTATGACACGAGCCACATCGGACCGGAACTCGGCATGGCACGCGTCCTGAACCCGTTATATGAGAGTTCGGAACGTCAGGCGATCATCTTCAAGTATGCGGCGGGCGGCACTTCGGTCACCGCACATCAGCTGGATGACGGCACCTGGTACAATAACACCACGAACACGCCGCTTTACGGCACATGGTATCCGTCTTCCCTTGAGACGGAAACGTCCGTCGCGCGCGGTGAAAACCGCATCACGAACTTCCTGGTGCGCGGCTTCAAGTCGACGATCTCGGAATTCTATGACGAGCTCCTGTCCAAGGGCTATCTTCCGGAAAACATCAATTTCGTCAGTTTCAACTGGCTTCAGGGCGAGTCCGACCGTTCGAAGGCGGATGAATACGGAGAGCTCTTCCTGATCTTGCTCGACGAGTTCCGGACGTACATTGCCGGAATGACAGGAAACGCGGCCGATGCTTCGATCCCGACTGTCGTCAATGAGATCGGAAGCACCTTCGGCGGTGCTTTGCAGTCGAACGTGACGTCGAACTGGAAGTTCATCACGATGCAGCGCGAACTCGGCAATACGATTGAGAATTACGTGACGATCCCGTCGTCGCATTTTGTACTTGCGACGCTCGTGAACGGAACTTCCGTGACCGGGCCGAACGGCGACACCTCGCATTACGGCTATGAAGACGTCGTGGCGGTCGGTGAAATGCTTGCGGAGGCTTCATTGGATCCGGAGACCTTTGCCCACGTTCATTGCGACTGTGGCACGAACACTGCTGTCGGCGATCATACGACGCATACGGACAAGACCTGGTATTCGGTCGGGACCGAGGCGGAGCTTTACGCGGCGACCGCGATCGCGTCGACGGACATAAAAGAATCCTATATTTATCTCGTGAACGACATCACGATCGTGAACCGGATCACGATCGGAAAGAACAATCACGTGCATCTCTGCCTGAACGGGCATACCATTCAGCATAGCGGCGCATATGCGCCTTTCGTCATGAATTCCAATGCGGAGGCCGATCATCACGACGAACTTGTCCTCACGGACTGCACGGACACCCCCGGTTTCTTCAAGGGCGGCAGTGCTGCTGCAGGGAATTCCTTCAACGGCGGCGCGATCTACGTCGGAAAGGGCTGCGGTCTGATCCTGTACCGCGGCAATATGGTCGGACGTCACGTGGCATACGGCGACGATGCCAAGAACTTCCAGGGCAGCGGCGGCACGGTCGCGCTCGGCGCCGGCACTCCGGCCTCGTATTTCACAATGTACGGCGGCACGATCTCCGGCGGCAAGGCTCAGAAGAGAGGCGGAAACGTCTTCGTTGAGAACGGCACGTTCACGATGTATGGCGGCACGATCTCCGGGAACCCCGGCGCCGGCAGCGAACTGAACGTCGACGGTGCGAACGTTTACGTATACGGCGGCAGCTTCATCATGAACGGCGGCACCATTGAAAACGGCAACAGCAAGAAGAACGGCGGAAACCTCTACATCGGCGGCGGTTCCGTGACGATGCACGGCGGCACGATCCAGGGCGGTTACGCGGATGCCGCCGGCGGAAACGTTTTCGTCGGAGAAGGAAGGACCTTCACCATGAACGGCGGCTCCGTATTAAACGGCGCCTGCAACACCTCGAACGGGTTCAACATTCAGGTAAACGGCTCTGCGAACTTGAACGGCGGCACGATCCAGGGCGCAAACTCGAGAAACAACAGTGCCCGGTTCGCGATCGCAGCAGGCAAGTCTTCCACCAGGATCAACATCGACGGCGCGACGATCAACAACACGATCCAGTGCGTGGCCGGGAGCAGCGTCACCACGTTGAACAGCGGAACGGTGTACGGCTTCTCGGTCTACAACGGAAACCTCGTCATCAACGGCGGTCAGGTGAATTCCGCGCCGACGATCAGCGGCACGAGCGGCACGAACACGATGACCGTGAACGGCGGCTACATCAAGGGCAAGCCCGCGAGAACCGGCAGCAAGCCGGGCCTCATCATCCTGAAGGGCGGCCATTACACGGTGGACCCGACCGAGGACTACACGGCAGACGGGTATTACGTCTTTGAGACCAATGAACTCTACAACGGCCTGAATTATCAGTACGAAGTCGGCAAGGGCCACCTCGTCGAGACGACGAGCCGCGCTGCGACGGGCTATCTCGGAACGGTCGCTGCGATCTCGGGCGGCGGAAGAGTCATGGAAGGAAAACCCTTCACGCTGACTGCTCCGGCAGTCTCCGGTTACCGTCTGATCGGCTGGTATGAGGGAAGCACCGAACTCGGTGTGGAGAACACCTATACCTCGACCTGCACGGAAGACCGGGAGATCGCGGCAGTCTATGAAGTCGGCGCGGCGGAAGGCTTCCGGGTGAGCGTATCCGGCACCTCCGATTACACGATCACGGGCGAGGCGGTCGGCAGCCTCTACAAAGCGGGAACGGAAGTGACCGTCAAGTATACGGGAACCGATACGTTCAAGGGCTTCTCGAACGCGATGGGCAAACTCGTGTCGAGAGACGCGGAATACACCTTCACATTGGCAGGCGACACCGATCTTACGGCAATGCTCGGAAGCGCAAGTTCACCGCTCATCACCTTCTATACGATCAACTCCCAGGTCTACCGGAGCGGCGCGCTTGATACGTTCACGGAACTCCCGGCGGTGCCGACGGTCGCAGGAAAGAAGAACGGCGTCTGGAAGGCGGGCGGAACGGAGATCACGGACCTCGCGGCGCTTGCCTCGAAGGCGGAGGGTCAGACGGCGCTCGACGTCACCCCGGCGTACGAGGATGACGCAGCATCCGTCTATGAAGTAACAGTGATCGGCGTTCTCTTGGGAGAGAGCGGTGCTCCGACGACCTGGACGGCATACGCGGACGGCGATGCCTCCTACGGTCCGGTGAACGTGAACGCGACGGTGAAGCTGGAGCAGCCGGCGGCTGCGACGAAGACGTTCCGCTATTATGCGAACGCAGCAGGCGACGTGCTTTCGACGAGCGCAGGGACTTACGTCCGGTTCCGTGAGAACGCGACCGTTTACGCGGTCTATGCGGATGCGGCGGGAGAAGCGGAAACGCCGAGGGTCACCTTCATCACGGCGAAGAGGATCGACGGAACGATCTGCTTCGAGGCGCTCCGTGACGTACCGGCGGGCTACACGCTGAAGGAACAGGGCATCCTCTTCAACGTCGACTCGATGACGACGGGAACGTTGGAAGATGCGCTTCGTTACAACAACAGCGCGGAATCCTACAAGTACGTATCGACGGGCAAGAACGCGAACGACGTGACGGGACTCACATTGAAGAATGTCAGCGTAACTGTAAATGCGAGAGCATACGTGATCTACAACGACGGAACGAACGAGGGCATCGTTTATTCCGAGATCGCTACTGTGAATTGATTATGGGCATGAGGAGGGGCCCGCGAAGCGGGAAGTGCCCTGATGCCATCTAGAGATGAATCATCGGATAAAAAGCGCCGGGCCGGTCACACCGGTCCGGCGCTTTTTGTCTGATCGGGTGAGGCGGCTTCCCGGCAGAAAAATCTTCGGGAATCGGTCGAGTTTCTTATTGAAAAAGTTTGCCTCTTATGATATTCTATAAACAATAGTGGCGGTTTGTGCAGAAAGAAACCGCAAGTGTCAGGAAAGCGAGGAATCAGAATGAACGTTTACAAGACAGACGACATCCGCAACGTGGTGCTCTTAGGGCACGGCAGTTCGGGAAAAACGACTCTGGCAGAGGGCATGGCGCTCCTCGGAGGGCTGGTGAGCCGCATGGGCACCATCGGTCAGGGAAATACCATCAGCGATTTCGACAAGGAGGAGCAGAAGCGCGGCTTTTCGATGTCCGCAGCAGTCCTTCCGATCGAATGGAATCATATTAAGATCAACGTCATTGACACTCCCGGTTATTTCGATTTTGTGGGCGAGGCTGAGGAAGGCGCTTCCGCGGCGGATGCGGCGATCATCGTCGTTTCCGGCAAGGACGGCGTGCAGACCGGCACGATCAAGGCTTGGGAACTTTGCGAAAAGTATCAGCTGCCCCGCATGATCTTCGTGACGGATATGGACCTCGCAGAAGCGAAGTTCGATCGCGTCGCCGAAGAATTGAAAGAGAAGTTCGGCCCCTCCGTGGCGCCGCTTTGCGTTCCGATCCGTGAAGGCGAGAAACTCGTCGGTTACGTGAACATCGTGAAGAAGGTCGGCAGAAAGTATCTGGAAGCCGGCAAGCATGCGGACATGGAGATCCCGGCAGCATTGCAGGACAGCGTTTCTGCAGCGCATTACAGCCTGATGGAAGCGGTCGCCGAGACCGACGAAGGCCTGATGGAGCGGTTCTTCGAGACGGAAGGCGAAGACTTCACCGAGGAAGAAGTACTGAATGCACTGCATGTCGGCGTGGCGGAAGCGAACCTGGTTCCCGTGTACATGGGCTGCGGCGCGACGGCGCACGGCGTGTTCATGCTGCTGAACGACATTGCCTCCCTGATCCCGTCTCCGGCGAAATGCAAGGCCGAGGGCACGCTTGACGACGGCAGCACGTTCGAAGCGAATTACGACGACGCGAAGCCGAAGACCTGCTACATCTGGAAGACGATGGTCGACCCGTTCATCGGTAAGTATTCGTTCATCAAGGTGAAGTCCGGCGTCTTAAAGACGGATGATTCCCTGGTGAACCAGAGAGCGAACAATGAAGAGCGGATCGGCAAACTGTACGTCCTGCAGGGCAACAAGCCGATCGAAGTTCCGGAACTCCACGCGGGTGATCTCGGTGCATTGGCGAAACTCGACGATGCGAAGACGACCGACACCTACGCGCAGAAGGGCACGAACGTGACCTATCCGATCCCGGATTTCACGAAGCCCTATACCTACATGCGTTACACCTGCCCGAACAAGGGTGAGGACGACAAGGTCTCCGCAGCGCTGACGAAGATGATGGCGGAAGACGTGACGTTGAAGGTCGTCAATGACTCCGCGAACGCACAGCAGCTTCTGTACGCGGTCGGCGATCAGGCGCTCGAAGTCGTGAAGAGCAAGCTCGCGAGCCGCTACAAGGTCGCGATCGACTTCTCTGAGCCGAGAGTCGCGTTCAAGGAAACGATCACGAAGAGCTCCGACGTTCAGGGCAAGCATAAGAAACAGTCCGGCGGTCACGGCCAGTACGGCGACGTCCGGATGCGTTTCTCGAATTCCGGCGATAACAGCCAGGCGTTCATCTTCGAAGAAGAAGTCGTCGGCGGTTCCGTTCCGAAGAACTACTTCCCGGCCGTGGAAAAAGGCCTGCAGGAATCCGTTGTCGCGGGTCCGCTCGCAGGATATCCGGTCGTCGGCGTGAAGGCCGTTCTGTACGACGGTTCCTACCATCCGGTCGACTCTTCCGAAATGGCGTTCAAGACCGCGACCTGTCTCGCGTTCAAGGACGGCTTCATGAAAGCCGGCCCGGTCCTTCTGGAGCCGTTCATGAAGATCAGGGTCACCGTTCCGAACGATTTCACCGGCGACGTGATGGGCGATCTGAACAAGCGCCGCGGCCGCGTGCTCGGCATGAATCCGGTCGCGGGCGGCAAGCAGACCGTCGAAGCGGAAGTTCCGGAAATGGAACTCTTCGGATATTGCACGGTCCTCCGTTCCATGACGGGCGGCATCGGTTCCTACGAAGTGGAATTCGACCACTACGAGCAGGCGCCGAAGGACATTCAGGACAAGGAAGTGGCCAAGAAGGCCGCAGAAGAGAAGGAATAAGAGTTCCGTTATCTTCGAACCGCAATGGGGCTCTTGCAAAAGGGCCCCTTTGTGTATGAAAGGGCAGGTACGGATGTTTCGGTGCTTTGCGGGAGGCGCATGATGAAGAATTACGTGGCCGGCGTGGACGTCGGCGGAACGACGATCAAAATGGGGCTGTTTCCGGTCGGAAAAGCGCCGGTCGAACTGTGGGAAGTGAAAACGCCTTCACGGGAGGAAATCGACCGCCTCTATGAAGTGATCCGCGATGCCTTGCATGAGAAACTGGCGGAGATCGGTGAACCGGAGAAAGCGCTTCTGGCGATCGGCATCGGCCTTCCGGGCCCGGTCCGTGAAGACGGCTACGTTTCTTCCTGCCCGAACCTCGGCCTCTATGCGGAGTATCCGGCGGCGCGCCTGGAAGAATTGATGGGGATCCCGGTCGCGGCGGTCAATGACGCAAACGCGGCGGCCCTCGGCGAAGTCTATTACGGCGCCGCGAAGGGCACGAAAAACGCGATCATGGTGACGCTCGGCACGGGCGTCGGCGGCGGCGTCGTCGTGGACGGAAACGTTCTTGCCGGAAGTCACGGCGTCGGCGGCGAACTCGGCCACTTCATCGTCAATCCCGCGGAAACGAAACGCTGCAACTGCGGAAACCGCGGGTGTCTCGAACAGTACGCCTCCGCGACCGGCATTGTCCGGAGCGCGAAGGAACTCCTTTCCGGGACTTCGGAACCTTCCGTACTGCGCGGCATTTTTGATCTTTCCGCGAAAGACGTGCTCGATGCCGCGAAGGCGGCGGATCCGATCGCATTGCAGGTGCTGGAGAGTTTCGGTCAATATCTCGGAATGGCAATAGCGCACCTCATCCTTACGACGGACCCGGAAAAGATCATTCTCGGCGGCGGCGTTTCGAAAGCGGGGCAGATCCTCGTCGAGACGTTGGACAAATACGTCGACGATTACACGCACATTGCTGAAAAACGGGCCGATATCGTTCTCGCGACGCTCGGCAATGACGCCGGCATGTACGGCGCGGCGTCGCTCGCTTCAAAACTGTTGGAAAAATGAAGAAAAGCACGTTCAGAAAGGTAGTAAAAGAGATCAGGCCTTATCGCTTTCGTGTAGGCCTTTCTTTTCTGCTTTCCGTTCTGACCGTGCTTTCCATGTTATACGTCCCGATCCTCGTCGGACGCGGGATCGACGCAATGATCGCCGGAACGCCGCTCACCGCTTCGTCTCCGCTGTACGAGATCCTTACCCGCATCGTCATTGCCGTACTCATCACGGCCGTCTGTCAATGGACTGCCGGGATCCTGAACAATCACATCGTCTATCACGTCACGGCCTCCCTCAGGAACCGTGTCTTTGAACATATCCAGAAATTACCGCTTTCATATCTCGACCGGCAGCCGACCGGCGATCTCGTCAGCCGGATGGTTTCCGACGTGGATCAGCTTTCGGACGGGCTTCTCATGGGCTTCACGCAGCTGTTCACCGGCGTGCTGACGATCCTCGGCACCTTCGTGTTCATGCTGACCGTGAACGGCTGGATCGCGCTCGTCGTCGTGGCTCTGACGCCGGTATCACTGTTCATTGCGCGGTTCATTTCGAAAAAGAGTTATTCGCATTTCGAGGCGCAGGCGAAGAGCCGCGGCGAGGCGACTTCGTTCATCAATGAGATCATCTCCGGGGAGAAGACCGTGAAGGCCTACGGCAGGGAAAAGGAGAGCATGGAGCGTTTCGACGAACTCAATGAAACGCTGCGGAAACACTCGCTGAAGGCCATTTTCTTTTCCTCTCTCGTGAATCCGACGACGCGGTTCGTCAATGCATTGGTCTACGCTTTTGTCGGCGTTTTCGGCGGGATCGCGGCCATTCTGTCGGGCGGCGTTTTCTCCATCGGACAGCTGACCGTTTTCTTAACTTACGCAAATCAGCATACAAAACCGTATGCGGAGATCACGAGCGTCATCACGGAACTGCAGAACGCGTTTGCGTCCGCGGACCGCGTCTTTTCGCTTCTGGAGGAACCGGCGGAAACGGAGAGTGAGGAAGCGCTTTCCCGGAAGGAAAAAGGCGCGGAGCGTCCGACCGAAGGAAAAGTGGAATTTGATGAAGTCGCCTTCTCGTACGTGCCGGAGATCCCGCTCATCCGTCATTTCAATCTGACCGTCGAACCCGGCCAGCACATTGCGATCGTCGGCCGGACCGGCTGCGGAAAGACCACGCTCATCAACCTCATCATGCGGTTCTACGAAGTGAACGGCGGCGAGATCCGCATCGACGGCGTGCCGACGAAACACATGACGCGGGACGAACTTAGGGCGAAGTTCGGCATGGTCCTGCAGGAGAGCTGGATCCGCAGCGGAACGATCCGCGACAACATTAAGATCGGAAAGCCCGACGCGACGGAGGAGGAGATCGTTGCCGCAGCGAAAAAGACGCACGCGCACAGTTTCATCCGCCGGATGAAACAGGGATACGACACCGTGCTTTCCGAAGGCGGCAATGAACTTTCGGAAGGGCAGAAACAGCTCATCTGCATCTCCCGCGTCATGTTGGCGCTGCCGCCGATGCTGATCCTCGACGAAGCGACGTCCTCGATCGATACGAGAACGGAGTTGCTGATCCAGGATGCGTTTTCGTCGCTCATGACGGGACGGACGAGTTTCATCGTTGCGCACCGGCTTTCCACGATCCGGAACGCCGACCGGATCCTCGTCATGGCGGACGGCCACATCGTGGAGCAGGGCAGTCACGAGGAACTTTTGAAACTCGGCGGCGCCTACGCGTCGCTGTACGAGAGCCAGTTCAAGGGCATCGCGGTATAGCGGGCAGCGCGGCCGGATGTGACGTATGTCGTTTATGAAAATCGGAAAGTTGGATGAAAAACGGATCCGGGAAGGGATCGGCTGCGAAACGGACGTCACCGTGTTCGATGAGATCGACTCCACGTCCACCGAGGCGAGACGGCGAGTTCAGGCGGGACTCGACCGGACAATGCTGATCCTTTCGGAATCGCAGACCGCGGGCCGGGGCCGCATCGGTCACAGTTTTTATTCGCCGAAATACGAGGGCATTTACATGACGCTCGTCTGCCCGGAGAGCGGACCCGGGGACGAACTGTTCCGGGTGACCGCGAAGGCCGCCGTCGCCGTGTACCGCGGCGTAAAAGCATCGACCGGTATTTCGCTCGGGATCAAGTGGGTGAACGACCTCTATCTCGGAAAGGAGAAAGCAGCGGGCATTCTGACGGAATGCGTCGCGGCCGGAGAGAAGAGGTGCCTGCTTGTCGGCATCGGCATCAACGTGACGACGTCACGGTTTCCCGAGGACATTGCCGGGAAGGCAGGGGCGCTTTGTCCCGGAGAGAATACCGACCGGAATGAGATCGTCATTGCCGTCGTTCGTGAACTCCTCGAAGAACTGAAGAAGCCGGAGGACGTTAGTTACCTGGAGACCTACCGCCGGGAGTCGATCGTGATCGGGCGGGAGATCCTGTACGGAGAGGGGAAAATCGGCACCGCGACCGGCATTGACGACGAGGGCAGACTGCTCGTCAGGACCGCGGGCGGGAGCGAAGAACGGCTGAATTCCGGAGAGATCCGGATCAGGATCATAGATCGGTAAGACTTTAGGAATTGCCGAAAACCGGCAAGGAAACCAAACAGGCGATCAAAAGGAGGAGAGCCATGAAACTTTATTTACCTGAACGTTACGACCCCAGGCTCAGTATCCGGGAAACGGAAGAAGCCATCAAATACATCCGGGACACGTTTCAGAAGGAGTTCGGCCGGGAGATGAACCTGGAGCGGATCAGCGCGCCGCTTTTCGTGACGAAGTCGTCGGGCATCAACGACGACTTAAACGGCGTCGAGCGGAAGGTGTCCTTTGATCTCGCCGAACTGCCGGGCGAGACGCTGGAAGTCGTGCAGTCCCTTGCGAAGTGGAAGCGCTTCGCCCTCGGCGAATACGGATTCCAGCCCGGCGAAGGCCTGTACACGAACATGAACGCGATCCGGCGCGACGAGGAACTCGACAACCTGCATTCGGTCTACGTGGACCAGTGGGACTGGGAGAAGGTGATCCGGAAAGAGGAACGGACCTTGGAAACGCTTGAAAAGACGGTGCGGACGATCTTCAAGGTCATCAAGCACATGGAGCACGAAGTCTGGTACAAATATCCGCAGGCCGTGAAACAACTGCCGGACGACATCTTCTTCATCACGACCGAGGAGCTCTATGCGATGTATCCGGACAAGACGCCGAAGGAACGCGAAAACCTGATCACGAAGGAACACGGCTGCGTTTTCCTCATGAAGATCGGCGACAAACTTCCGGACGGAAAACCGCACGACGGCAGAGCCCCGGACTACGACGACTGGCAATTAAACGGCGACATCCTCTTCTGGTACGAGACGCTGAACTGCGCCCTCGAGATCTCCAGCATGGGCATCCGCGTCAGCGAGGAGTCCCTGAAGGAACAGCTTGTGAAAGCGGGCTGCCCGGAGCGCGAAAACCTGCCGTGGCACAAAGCCCTGCTTGCCGGCGAATTCCCGTACACGATCGGCGGCGGCATCGGCCAGTCCCGGCTCTGCATGCTTTTGCTCGACCGCGCGCACATCGGTGAAGTCCAGGCATCGATCTGGCCCGACGAAATGCGCGCGCAGTGCAAGGCGCACGGGATCGAATTACTGTAAGGAGTGAGACGGTGAGAAAGAAAAACGGAAACTACGCAAAAGAGATGCTGAAGTTCATCGACGCCTCGCCGACCGCCTATCAGGCGGCGGAAAACCTGGCGGAGATTTTAAAGGCCGCCGGGGCGACGGAACTTTCCGAAAAGCAGAAATGGACTTTGGATCCCGGGCGGACCTATCTCGTCCGGCGGAACGATTCCGCATTGATCGCTTTCCGCATCCCGGGTGAGTCGAACTGCAGCATGCCTTGCCCGGAGCGCCCGGAGCGCGAGGGCTTCCGCGTCTTCGCCTGCCACGGGGATTCTCCCTCGTTCAAGATCAAGGAGAATCCGGAACAGGGCGTCCGCGGATCGTACGTGACGCTGAATACGGAGGCGTACGGCGGCATGATCCGGAGCACCTGGCTGGACCGCCCTTTGTCGGTCGCCGGCCGTGTGCTCGTTAAGAAGGAAGACGGCGTCGCATCCTTGCTCGTGGACCTGAAGCAACCGATGCTGCTGATCCCGAATCTCGCGATCCACATGGACCGCAGCGTGAACGACGGAAAGGCGTTCGCCCTGAACGTCGACATGGTACCGCTCTATGCGTCCGGTCAACCCTGCGGTTCTTTCCTGGAGGAAGTCGCAAATGCTGCCGGAATTCAAAAGGAAGAGATCCTCGGCCATGATTTATACCTCTACAATGCCGAAAAAGGGGTCATTTGGGGCCGGAACGGCGAGTTCCTGAGTTCTTCCCGGCTGGACGACCTGGAATGCGTTTTTGCGGGCGTTTCGGGCTTTACGGCGGCGGAGGAGGGCAGGCGCATTGCCGTCTTCGCGATGCTGGACAATGAAGAGGTCGGATCGGGCACGAGACAGGGCGCCGCATCCACGTTCTTAAAGGATACTCTGCAGAGGATCTCGATGGGACTGGGCGATACGAATGAGGAATATCTGATCCGGATCGCGGACTCGTTTCTCTTATCCGCGGACAACGGGCATGCCCTGCATCCAAATCATCCGGAGAAGAACGACCCGACGAACACACCGGTATTGAACGGCGGACTGCTGCTCAAGTTCAGCGCGAACCAGAAGTACACGACCGACGGCTTTTCTGCCGCCTTCGTGAAGGATCTTTGCAGCAGGGCGGGCGTTCCCTGCCAGTTCTTCTTTAACCGTTCCGACATCCCCGGAGGCAGCACGCTCGGAAACATTTCCGTTTCGCAGGTCGCGATCCCCTCGGCGGACATCGGTCTTGCGGAACTGGCAATGCATTCCGCCTACGAAACGGCCGGTGCGGAAGACGTCGCAGCGCTCGTGAAAGTGGCGAAAGAGTTTTTCGAATAAGCGTTGCTTTACAGCAAAAAAGGGAGGCTGCATTTTCGCTGCAGCCTCCCTTTTTTCGTGCTCCGGATCAGGGCTTTTTCCAGTGCAATACGTCGAGCTCGATTTGGATCCCTTCCCGGATGGATTTGAAATCCTCCTCGGTGAGACCGGTCACGGAAAGGATCTTGGACGCGTCGATCTTCCGGTTATAAATGCGGTCGCGGTACCACATGTTGCGGATGCCGGGCTTTTCGTTTAACGGCAGCGTCCGGACGTATTCTTCCTCGCTGACCCATTGGATCTCCACTCCGGTCAGTTCTTCATAGGCCCGGGCTGCGTCGCCCCAGGTCGCACCGTGCCCCGAATAAACGGTGAAAGCCTCGCCGTACGCCTTCGGTTCGAGAAAGAGATTGGCGATCAGCTTGCCGGAGTTTCCTGCCCAGTCGAGACCTGCGTTATAGTTCTTCAAAGTGACCGGCAATAAGAGCGGCTTATGATTCTCCGCGGCCTCAAGGATCCTTGTTTTCGAATACAGCACGAGGTCCAGGCGCCTCGCTGAAAACGAGATGACCGGCCGGACGATCGTCCATTGTTCGCCTTTCCGTTCGTTTCGAAGATAATCCTCCACGATGGTTTTCGGGATGGCATAATCGTCAGTGTCCAGAAAATCAGGGTCTTTCAGAACGTCATAAAGCCGCGGGGAGTCTTCGGTGATCGGCTCTTTGGAATCCGCGTAGACACGGTAGGACGAAAGGAAAATGATATGGTCGGTATGTTCATGCAGGTGGACATAGACCTGCTTATACGCTTCGGGATCCTTGTAATGGATGAAACTCACGATCCCGTCGTAACGCGTTTCGGCGAACAGCCGGTCCAGAAGTTCACGGCTGACGAGCGCCTGATGGAACTTCAGTTTCGGATCGTCGGAAATCTTATCTTCCGGGCAGATGACGTCGACGGATCCTCCGAGTCGGAGCAGTTCTTTCGAGACATAGGTACCCAGCGTGCCGCCGCCGGCAATGAGCAGAAAATGCTTCCCTGTATATTTCATCGAAAAAGCCCTCCTATCCTGAACGGTGATCCTGATTTATTTTCTGCCATCTGACGGCGTTTGTCAACCGTTTCGAAGGATATTTGATTGCTTTTTACCATAAGATATACTATAATTTTTCTGTATATATACCGTCAGTTTCGGGAGTTCCCGGTCCGGCGGATGAAGAGTGTCCGGAATGAAGTCTCTGTTAAAAGAGTTAAAACCGCATAGAAAAGAAGTCATTCTCGCGCCGTTATTCAAGATGCTCGAGGCGACGTTCGAACTTTTCGTTCCGCTCGTCATGAAGCACATCATGGACGTCTGCATCCCGGCGGGCGATACGGGGGCGATCCTGAAGATGAGTCTCGTGCTCATTGCACTTGCATTGGTCGGGCTCGGCTCGGCGGTCACCGCGCAGTATTTCTCTGCCCGTGCGGCGACCGGGTACGCGGCGACGCTCCGGAAGAAAGTGTTCCGGAGGGTCCAGACGCTCAGTTTTTCGGGGCTGGACGAAGCCGGGACATCCACGATCATCACGCGGATGACGAGCGACGTAAATCAGGTGCAGAACGGCGTCAATCTGACGCTCCGCCTGTTCCTCCGTTCTCCGTTCATCGTGTTCGGCGCGGTGGTCATGGCCTTCATCGTGGATCCGAAACTGGCGTGGATCTTCGTCATCGTGATCCCGCTGCTTTCCGTGGTCGTTTTCGGCATCATGCTCCTCACGATGCCGATGTACAAGCGGGTCCAGGGCTCGCTGGACAAAGTCACGGGAAATACGCGGGAAAACCTGACCGGCGTCCGCGCAGTCCGCGCGTTCAGGCTGGAACAAAGCGAGACGGAAGCGTTCATTGAAAACAACCGCGTGCTGCAAGGCCTGCAGAAAGCCGTCGGAAAAATCAGCGCCTTCTTGAATCCGCTGACCTATGTGCTCATCAATCTCGGCGTGCTCGCGATCCTGTTCTTCGGCGGCCGCGCCGTTTCGCGCGGTCTCATCACGACGGGCACGGTCGTTGCGCTCGTCAATTACATGAACCAGATCCTGGTGGAACTCATCAAGCTTGCGAACCTGATCGTTCAGATGACGCGGGCCGCGGCGAGCCTCCGCCGGATCGAAGAGGTGCTGAAACCGCGTCCGGACGACGAGCCGGAAACGATTGCGGACGGCGAAACGGCTGCGGATCCTGATGACGCTCCGTCCGGCAATGCCCCGGCCGTCCGGTTCTCGCACGTGTCGATGCAGTACGGCACCTCCGGTTCCGAATCGCTCTCCGACGTATCGTTTGAGGTGCAAAAGGGCGAGACCGTCGGCATCATCGGCGGCACCGGCAGCGGCAAGACGACGCTCGTTTCCCTGATCCCCGGGTTTTATCCGGCGTCGGTAGGAGAGATCGAGATCGAAGGAAAACCCGTTTCTGAATACGGAAAGGCGGAACTTCGCGGAAAAATCGGCATGGTGATGCAGAAAGCATTGCTCTTCAAAGGCACCGTCCGAGACACGCTGAAAATGGGCAATGCCCTCGCCTCCGACGAGGACCTCTGGCGCGCCCTCGAAAACGCACAGGCGGCGGAGTTCGTCCGGGAAAAGGAAGGCGGGCTGGATGCCTCGGTCGAGGAGACCGGCCGGAACTTCTCCGGCGGCCAGAAACAGCGGCTTTCGATCGCGAGGGCGCTCGTGAAGGAGCCGGACATCCTGATTCTGGACGATTCTTCCTCAGCCCTCGATTTCGCGACCGACGCGGCCCTCAGGGAAGCCATTGCTGGGATGCCGGGAAACATGACGATCTTCATCGTTTCCCAGCGGACGGCCTCGATCATGAACGCCGACCGGATCCTCGTTCTGGAGGACGGACGGCTCGTCGGAAACGGAACGCACGGGGAACTAATGGAGCATTGCCCCGTTTACCGGGAGATCTATGATTCCCAGTTTCATTAAATCACAGCGCAAAGGAGTGTCGCAGATATGCGGATTTCAAAAGAAGTTTGGGCTTCTCTGATCTCCGGATCCGTCCGGATGATCGAAACGGAAGACGGTTACGTGTCTTTCCGGCGGTTCACGGAAGAGCAGACCGAGAGTCAGGTCGCGAGGAATCACGGGAAACAGGCCTCGACCTCTGCAGGCATGTTCATTGAACTTGTCGGCGACGTGAAGCGGATCTCGTTCGATTACCGCGTCGTCATCGGCACGACGCGTCAGTTTTACGGCATTTCCGTATTGGAGGACGGCGTCCGGACGTTTTTCCTTTCCCGGCCGCTTCAGGTGGATGAGGACACCTTCGTTTATGAACCGACGAAGCCTTGCCGTCTGACCGTCTTTTTGCCGAATCTTTCGGCCACATTCTTTAAAAACATGGAGATCGACGGCGAATTCCGGCCGGTCGTTCGGCCGCGGAAACTGTTTGTCGCCGGCGATTCGATCACGCAGGGATACGACGCCACGGAAGTGGACCGCTCCTATGCGAACCGGCTCACCGAGGCCATGAACGCCGAAACGCTGAATCAGGCGATCGGCGGCGACATATACAATGCAGTCAATCTGAACGACATGCCGGAATTTTCGCCGGATGCCGTCGTCATCAATTACGGGACCAATGACTGGGCGAAAGAAGTCGACGTGAAGACGAACGCGGACCGGTACTTAAAGAAACTGGCGGAAGTGTTCCCGTCGTCGAAGATCTTCATTCTGGAGCCGATCTGGCGGCTGGCGGAAGACGGGGAAGAGACGGCCGTGAAGAACGGCATCACCGTCGGCGACGTGCGGCTCTTCATCCGCGAATCCGCGGCAAAATACGGTCTCACGCTCATTCCGGGATTCAATCTCGTCCCGCACGATCCGAAATACTATTACGACGGCCGGCTCCATCCGAACAACGAGGGCTTCGATTTTTATGCGGAAAACCTGATTCGGGAGCTGAAGTCAAGAGCGCCGGAACTGTTCTCGTGAGCCTTGGCGGCCCCGGAGCAATCAATCGTCTGAAAGGAATGAAAACATGCGTTTGACAGAGCAGGAAACCTTGTCCCTCATTACAGGATACGTCCGGATCCTCCGTTCGGAGGACGGATACCTTTCGTTTTCCCGGTTCACCGAGGCACAGGAAGCCGTTCACGTGGCGAAAAACCACGTGGTTCAGCCGAGGTCCACGTCTTCGGTCATTCTGGAAGCCACGGGCGGGATCCGGAAACTCTCGTTTGAATTCAAGTTCGAACCGGGCTCCAGCCGGAATTTCTTCGGATTCAGCATCATGGAGAACGGCGCATTCCGGACGAGCTTCGTCGTGGATGAAAAGAACGGCTCCGGGCAATATTCTTTTGTCCCGTCGGGGTCCGGCACGGTCACGCTCGTATTTCCGAACATGACCAGAATGTGGATCCGGAACGTGGACATTGACGGCGACTGGAAACCGGTCAAACGTCCGAGAAAACTGTTCATTTCCGGTGACTCCATCACGCAGGGATACGATGCGAGAGAGCCGCACCGCGCCTACTCGAACCGTCTGCAGGAGGCAATGCATGCGGAAACCTTAAGTCAGGCGGTCGGCGGCGACGTTTTCGATCCCGAGAATCTGGAAAACTTCCCGGAGTTCGACGCAGACGTCGCCGTCATCAACTTCGGTACCAACGACTGGTCCGGACAGAGGGACGTGAAGAATACGTCGGACCGGTATTTCAAGCGGCTTTCGGAACTGTTTCCGGAGGCGAAGGTCTTTGTCGTCGAGCCGATCTGGCGCGCGACCGAGGGCACGGTGAAGGAAAAGACCGGATACACGGTTGCGGACGTCCGGGCCATCATCCGGGAAAACGCGCTGCAGTACGGATTCACGGTGATACCGGGCATTGACCTCGTGCCGCACGACCCGGGCTTCTTCTCCGATTCTTCCCTGCATCCGAATGATGCAGGCTTTGACCATTACGCAGACAATCTGATCCGGGAAATGAAGATGCGTTCCCCGGAGCTGTTTGAATCATAAGAGGACAAGAACATGGACATTTTTGAAAACCTGATGAGCTCTGCATTTGCTTCCGGCAAAGGACAGTCCGAGAAGGCGTATACCGAGAAGGAGATCGAGGCCGCGCACAAGCGCCAGAAAAAAGAGGGCGGAACGCTCCTTGAGAATCTGGAAATTGTGACGGGGCGGTCTTTGAAGCGTGATTACGACATCGACGCCGAGATCGAAGCATTGAACCGGAGTCTTCTCGAGGACTTCGGGAACCTCAATGCGGCCGGCGTCCGGGACGTCGCGGAGAAAACCGCCGAACGCACCGGAAAAAAGGTTGAAACCACGGTGGCGACCGGAGGGAAGGACGGCGGGACGATCCCGGTCAAGGAAGAGATCAGAGCGGAGGATTTCAACGGCGTCGCTGAAGCCGTTCAGGAGACGGTGTTCGGGCAGGAACGCTTCATCCGGAAACTTCTGGTGGCGTTCCGGCGGCCCTTCGTGCTCCCCGAAGAAAAAGGGCACGCGAGGAACAGCTTCTTCCTGACGGGAAAAGAAGACACCGGCAAGCATACCGCCCTGTATCGAATGACGGAAGAATTGGCCAAAAGAGGGATCCTTTCATCGAAGGACGTGCACGTCATTGACCTGGCGCTCTATACGGAAACCGGCCGCGACAACGTTTTTCTGCAGGATTTGTACGTCGCATTGTCCTCGAAGGCGAACGTCATCCTGTTCGAGCATTTCGACGTTTGCCACATTTCCTACCTGACGTACGTGAGCGACCTCGTGACGGAAGGGCAATGCCGTCTCGCGGAGCGCTATACCTTGCAGAAGGGCCAGCTCGTCGGCGTGAGCAATGCGTTTTCGACCGAGACCGTCGGCTCGTTCTCGGCGGCGGGGAAATACCTTGCCTTCGTCAGCACGAAGGGACTGACGGCGCTTGCGAACGTCTTCGGCGCACCGTTCATCAATGCCCTCGGAGACATTGCCGAAACGGAAACGCTGACCGAAGAAAGCTACCGGAAGGTGTCGATGGTCGAACTGAAAAAGCTGAAACACAAGGTGGAGGAAAAACTGAAGTTCCGCCTTTCGGGCGAAACGGAACCCGTCGTCGAAGTCGGAACGCGGGCTTCGGACCGCGGGCTCGGCATCACGGGCATCCTCGCCTATTACAAGGACCTTCTGAAATCCTTTGCGGCGCTCCGCCTCGAGCGAGAGTATCCTTACGATGAGGAAGTCTCGCTTTCCGCCGAGGACGGCCGCGTCTATGCGACGGTTTCCGGAGAGCGGATCGATCTTCTGACGCTCCTTCCGGGCGGCTACAACGGCGAACTCGAGGACGTGAAGAAAGAGATGGACAACATCGTCGGCCTCGAGAAGATCAAGCAGTACATCTTCAGTCTCGAAGAATTCTACAACGTGCAGAAGCGCCGGAAAGCCGAAGGTTTGAAGTCCGGAGAAGTCAGCAAACACATGATCTTCACCGGAAATCCCGGCACCGGAAAGACGACGATCGCGCGGATCATCAGCCGGTATCTGAAGGCGATCGGCGTGCTGAGCGGCGGGCAGCTCGTTGAAGTAACGCGGGCCGACCTCGTCGGACGCTACGTCGGACACACGGCGCCGCTGACGAACCAGGTGCTGAAATCCGCGATCGGCGGCGTGCTTTTCATTGACGAAGCGTACAGCCTGTACCGCGGCAAGGACGACTCCTTCGGCTTGGAGGCCATTGACACGCTCGTCAAGGGCATCGAGGACAACCGCGACAATCTGATCGTCATCCTCGCAGGCTACACGAAGGAAATGTCGGAATTCATGAAGGCGAATTCCGGTCTGGAAAGCCGCTTTCCGAACGTGATCGAGTTCCCGGATTACACCGGCAAGGAACTTTTAGAGATCGCGAAGATCACGGCGAAATCGAAAGGATACCGGATCGAGGAGGACGCGGAACTCACGTTGCTTACGTATTTCAATGCGGTGCAGGCGATCCGCGCGGCGACCGCAGGAAACGGCCGTCTCGTCCGGAACAAGGTGGAAGAAGCGATCTTGAATCACTCCCGGCGTCTCGTCGCGGAGCCGGAGGCGGATCTGTCGCTTTTAACGACCCGCGATTTCTCGCTGGACGACGTGGCTGGATAAGGCGCCCGAAGAGGGAATCTCGCCCGAAAAGGAAAGCGTGCGAAGAGGTATCTAAGATGAGAAAACTGTTTTTTGGGGTGATGTTGATGGCATTTCTGGGATCGTTGTTGTTTGGCTGCGGCGCCAAAAAGTACAAAGTGGACTACTCAGGGGACAAGGACGACTATCGGGGCGCAAAGGAAGAATACCGCGCCGGCGAGAAGGTGACGCTGTATTTCGATCTCATTGCCACGGATACGGATTACAAGTTCCTCCTGGACGGGGAGGCGCTCAATCCGGACTTCGATTACAAGACCGGATTCAAGATTCAGTTCACCATGCCGGAGCATGACGTCAAGCTGGAGTGCATCATGAAGAATACGATGATGATGCAGGTGGAACCGGACATCCTCATCGTCGACTATTACACCGCGGTCGTCGGGACCGACGGCTACGATCATCACAAGGAATACGCGCTGTATTCCTACGACGCGGATCTCTGCCGGCTCTCCGTGTACACGAAGCCGAGCCCTGAAGAAGAGGAGACCGAGGACGTGTATTACGTTCCGTATGAAGTCCAGGAACGCTGCATGGACGTGATCTATGAAGAAAACCTGAAGTCCTGGGTCGGTTTAACGGACGGCATGGCGATCGACGGCGGCGTGACCGCCGTGAAATTCCTGGACGGCCGCGATTACATCCGCTGCGCGACCGACAACATGCCTGAGGACGGCGAACGGTCGCTCGACAAGGTCGGCGCGGTCTTAAGGGCCTATGAGAAACCGGAATACTGGAAAGAAACGCGGGCAGCGGCCCATTAAACCTTCAGAAAGGAAGACAAAAACATGAAAAAGTTTACACAGGAATCCTCCATTCTCCGGATGGTGCTCGGTATCGGACTCATCGTCGCGAGCATCGTCATTCTGCTCATGAACATTCAGGTCATCAGTTTCAGCTTTTTTAGGATCGGAAGCGTTGATTCCGCGCCGATTTTGCTCGTCGTACTGGTGTTTCTCATCGTCTGGGCGGTCGCAAGCGGGAAGAAACTCCCGTTCATCCTGGCAGGCGCGGACATCGTGCTCATCATCGTCTCCGTGCTCATCGGGACGCATTTCGTCTTCAAGCAGATGAACGTTTTCACGCTCATCGTGATCATCGGCATGTTCGCGGTCGGCGTCGGCTTGCTGCTGTCACTCCTCTTCAGCGGAAAGAAGGACAAGGAAAAGAAAGACAAAGAAAAGAAAGAGTAAAAGACCATTTTTGAATACAAAAACGCCGCGGTACCGTTCGGATACCGCGGCGCTTTTTCGTGAACGGATTATTCCGCCACGATAAGATAATAGTTGGCCGGCCAATGCTCGCCGACGGTGAAGGTCATCTTGCCGTCTTCAAACTTCGGAAGAAGTCTGCCGACGTAGTAGCCTTCCGCATTGACGCCCCAGACCTGCAGGTCGGTGCGCTCGGTCTCGATCGTGATCTCGGCGCGGACGACTTCCGAAAGGATCGGCGCCTCGCCGTATTCGATCATCTTATCGCCGTCGAACTGCGCGCCGGTATTCCGTGCGCGGCCGATTGTCGAAAGCAGCATGTTCGTGCTCTTCGAGATCGGATCGTCCGTGAGCGACGAGAGGGCAATGACGCCGAAATCCGTGCCGCCCTTGACACTCATTCCCTTCACGAAGGTCTTCGGATTCGGCTTCATGGAATCGTTCCGACCGGCCGTCAGTCTGCCGTAGATCACCTTCGTCCTCTCGGTGTCGATCACGCCGAACTTGCCGGAAAGCGACCGCCAGACCTCGCCGTTGTCCGAGGCAATGATGTCCGGATTCTCCGGATCCATTGCCGGGATCACGTCGGTATCCGCGACGATTTCGTCGCAGCCTTCCGTCGAACCGCCCGGGACGACGAGTTTCAAGTTGTGCACTTCGAGGCCGGTCTTGAAGGCCTTGCTGTTGATCTTCGTTTCGCTCGTCAGCTGCACGCCGATCTTTTTCTTCGCGGGCGTGATGTCCTCACGGCGCGTGATCAGCGCGGCGTGGTAGAAGAGGCCGAACTTCGCCGGGTCGTTCCAGACGGAGAAGATGCCTTCCCTGTAGGGGACGCCGCCGATCGTCGAAGAGGAGACTTCCTTGCCGAGAATGTCCATCTTATCGAGCTTCGTGCCGTATGCATAGGTGTGGATCGCGAAACCGGTCCAGTTCTGGAGCGCGCCGACTGCCGCATAGTAGATCGGGCCTTCCGCGCGGTAGGAATTCGGCCACGGCATATCCCATTCGGAAACGAAGAACGGCTTTTGATTCACGTTCATGTAGCCCAGATTCGGGAAAATGTTCGGAACGCCGTTCACCTGCACGTTCTGCGCGAACTTCTCGGTCGAGCCCCAGCCCCAGTCGTAGTAATAGTGGTGGCTGTCCATGAAATCCATTTCCGCGTTCGAAACGGCGTTCATCGGCGTTCCGTGCGCCCAGTTCGTGCCGGTGATCGGATGCTTGACGCCGATCGAACGCATGTAATCGCGCATTTCATTGTAATAAGCGAGCGTTAAGTCGAGCTTGAATCTCCCGAGCGTCTCGTTCGCCTTATCATACATGTCGCAGTTTTCGTAATCGTCCGTCTTTCCGTTCTTCTCCAGCCATTCCTTGTAGAGAGCCCGGAATTCCTGCTCGTAATGCGGGGAATTGATGTTCTTGTTCGGCGCCTCGCAGTTCGTGTAGAGGTCGCACTCGTTCGTGATCTCGGTCATGGCGAAGACCGGATCGTCCTTATAGAGGAGGCCGGTGTACTTATTGAACCGGTTCCAGATCTGGTCGCAGAACTCTTTCTGAAGCTCAATGAGTCTCCGGTCGAAGATCGAATACGGCTTCGCGGAATCGCGGAGTTCCTCAGCGAACGGAACGTCGTCGCCGGACTTGAACTTCCGGTAGGTCATCATGTCGAAGTAAACGTAGATGCCCTGTTCCTTCAGGCAATGAATGAGATAATCCAGATGGTCCATGCTGACGGGATCCAGTTTTCTCGTCGTCGTGACGCGCGGACCCTTCGTGTAAGAATAGATGTTCGGGGTGTCCCACTCGGCATCGAGCTGATGGAAGCGGACGATGTTGCACCCGGACTGGGCAAGCCTCCGTGCGACCTTTTCCGAATAATCGTGTTCGGGGAAGTTGGCGCCGCCGTTGAAGTTCACGCCCCAGAAGCGGGCCTTCGTGCCGTCTTCAAAGCGGAATTCATCTCCGCAGGGTTTCAAGAAGCCGTGTTTTCCCGCCGGTTTTTCGTCTGCGAAAACGAAGGAAATATCGACGGGCATTGCATCCGGATAAGCCGGAGTTCTGAAATACTGTGACATTTCATCACCCTCCTGAAGAGTAGTTTTTAGGTAGTTTCATCATAGTACGAAGGGACCGAAAAAGCAAGACGCTTTTCGGCTGGGTTTTTGAGATATCCTACTAATTTTATACCGTTGCAATCGGAACTGACCGGATATATAATGTGGTTAAAACAATCTAGACGCTCTCACCAGTCTGGAATTGAGAATAATCCGGAGGTCCATGGAAGAGCGGAAGGTGGAAGCCTGAACGAAATCGGAAATGACTGTCAGGAGGGGTTAATGAAAAAAGGAAGATTATTCATCATTGCCATTTTTGTCCTTGTTCTAACGGTGGTTGTCGCGGCATGGATCTTCAACTATCAGTTGCTGCTGTTGTCAAAAGGGTTTTCCTTTGATGAGAAAACGGTCATTACCGAGGGAAAAGATGCTTCCGGAAAAGAGTTCCGCATTATCGGAAATTCGGAAGAAGGAAAGCACAGCGCACTGGCCTTGGTCAAAAAAGGTTTTTTGGGGATCTGGTTCATGGAGCAGTACGTTAATGAAAGAGCGCCGGAAACGCGGCAGCTTGTGGTTTCGACGCTGAACGTGATCCCGGAGTTTTCGAACCTGCCCAAAATGCCGTATGAATCCATAATCGTTTATGCAGGAGACAATGCGATCCGTAGTCTGACGGATCTTACAGAGTTTCCGGGTCTGAAGAACAGCATTGTCAAGGTTTCCCAGAACGGCCGGTGGTACACGGCGTGCATCACCTGGCAGGGATACGATCTGTCCGAAAACAACTCGTTTTCTTTTTACGGCTTTTTGAAGGAACGGAAATACATCGATTAGCACAGGTGGCCCGGGGAATTTTTTTATTGCAGTCCGGGCGTTTTAATGCTATGATACATAATAGAAAAGCAGGGCTTTTAAACCTGCACGACGGAGGGAACTATGCCAACAAAAAAATCCAGTGAGACGACGTTCTTAACGCCCGGCGATCTCGCGCCGAAGGCGGAAAATGTCGATGTCGAAAAAGAGGCGGATAAAATCGTCCAGAAGCTGAATGCGGACAAAGGCCTGCTCGACAGTTTCAGAGGAAACGGCCTTTCGGTCATCCAGAATCTGCTTCCGGCAGTGAAGGACACCGGGATCTTAAACACCATCCTTCAGGCTGTGCTCTCGAAGCTGAATCTCGGAAATCTGCTCGGCGGTCTCGGCGGGCTGTTCTCCGGAAAGGAAGAGGAGAAGGAAGAAGCGAAGGAAGAGAAGCCGAAGACTTCTTCGAAAAAGAAGAAAAAGACCAGCTCCTCCGGAAAGACCGGTTCCTCGTCCGGGAAGAAGACGGAGAGCACGAGCGGGAAAAAGAAAACCTCCTCGAGCGGAAAAAAGAAGACTTCTTCTTCCGGCAAGAAGACCGACAAGAAAGAGGACAAAAAGGAAGAAAAGAAGGAAGAAGGCGGATTGCTGTCCGGCTTCATGAACCTGCTCAGCGGGAAATAATTGAGAATAAATTAGCAGACTGAAAGGAGTCGAAACATGATTTATACGAAAGAAGTGGAGTTGATGTGCCCGGTCAAGCTGGACGCACAGCACGGCGCCGCTCCGATCCCGGAAGAGGCGAAATGGGTCAAGGCGAAGGAAATCAAGGACATTTCCGGATTTACCCACGGCATCGGCTGGTGCGCGCCGCAGCAGGGCGCCTGCAAGCTGTCGCTGAACGTGAAGGACGGCGTGATCGAAGAAGCATTGGTCGAGACGCTCGGCTGCTCCGGCATGACGCATTCGGCCGCGATGGCGGCGGAGATCCTGCCCGGACGGACGATCCTCGAAGCGTTGAATACCGACCTCGTCTGCGACGCCATCAATACGGCGATGCGGGAACTCTTCCTGCAGATCGCATACGGCCGTTCCCAGTCCGCGTTCTCGGAAGGCGGTCTCGCGATCGGCGCAGGTCTTGAGGACCTCGGCAAGGGCCTCCGTTCCCAGATCGGAACGATGTACGGCACGAAGGCGAAGGGCCCGAGATACCTCGAGATGGCGGAAGGCTACGTCAATGCCATTGCCCTCGACGAAGAAGGCTGCATCATCGGCTACAAATTTGTCAACCTCGGCAAGATGACCGATTTCATCAAGAAGGGCGACGATCCGACGACCGCGTACAACAAGGCCTGCGGTCAGTACGGCCGTGTGGCGGATGCCGCGAAGCTCATTGATCCGAGAACGGACAAAGAGATCGAGAAGTAAGAGAGGGGGACGAGAACATGGCATTATTTGAATCCTATGAAAGACGTATTGACCAGATCAATGCGGTCCTGAACAAATACGGCATCGCCTCCATTGAGGAAGCGGAGAAGATCACAAAGGACGCCGGTCTCGACGTTTACGCGCAGGTCAAGGCGATCCAGCCGATCTGTTTCGAGAACGCCTGCTGGGCTTACACGGTCGGCGCGGCGATCGCGATCAAGAAGGGCTGCAAGAGAGCTGCGGACGCGGCTGCGGCCATCGGCGAGGGCCTTCAGGCATTCTGCATTCCGGGTTCCGTCGCGGATCAGCGGAAGGTGGGTCTCGGCCACGGCAACCTCGGCAAGATGCTCCTCGAAGAAGAGACCGAGTGCTTCTGCTTCTTAGCGGGCCACGAGTCCTTCGCGGCGGCGGAAGGCGCGATCGGCATTGCCGAAAAAGCGAACAAGGTTCGTCAGAAGCCCCTCCGCGTCATCTTAAACGGCCTCGGCAAGGACGCGGCGCAGATCATTTCCCGGATCAACGGCTTCACCTACGTGGAGACGGAGATGGATTATTACACCGGCGAAGTGAAGGAAGTGTTCCGCAAGTCTTATTCCACGGGTCTTCGCTCGAAGGTCAACTGCTACGGCGCGAACGACGTCACCGAAGGCGTCGCGATCATGTGGAAGGAAGGCGTGGACGTCTCCATCACCGGTAACTCCACGAACCCGACGAGATTCCAGCATCCGGTCGCGGGCACCTACAAGAAAGAGTGCCAGGAACGCGGCAAGAAGTACTTCTCGGTCGCGTCCGGCGGCGGCACGGGCCGTACGCTGCATCCCGACAACATGGCTGCGGGTCCCGCGTCTTACGGCATGACCGACACGATGGGCCGCATGCACTCTGACGCGCAGTTCGCGGGTTCCTCTTCGGTGCCTGCGCACGTCGAAATGATGGGCCTCATCGGCATGGGCAATAACCCGATGGTCGGCGCGACGGTCGCGGTTGCGGTCAGCGTCGAGGAAGCACTGAAGAATAAGTAAGATAGAGACTTTTCGAAAGAATAGGGCGGTCCGCCGAAACGGCGGGCCGCTTTTTTTGCGGCCACAGTGGCTTTCGGAAGGGCGTTGAAAAGGCTTGTTTTTTCGTACAAAATATCATAGAATATAAATTCAGAAGCTATAGTTTCCGTTTGCCTGTTTCGCAGGCAGTCGTGGATCCATAAATCGGAGGTCTGAAAAATGAAAAAACTGACCGTGTTGATGTCGTGCATTGCCGTTTCATTGCTGGTGCTGCTGTTTTGCGGCGTCACTGTGAAGGCGGACAATGACCACCCGCATGAGGACTCGACGAAGCATTGTTACTGCGGCGAGAACTCACCGGGCGTGGCCGGGCAGACGCTGCATACCTGCTCCGCCTCGAACAAAGCGACCCAGTGGCAGCCAGCCTCTACGGCAGCGGATCTGGAAACCATGTTCTCGCAGACGTCGAACCAGTTTTATTATCTAACCTGCGACATCACGCTAAATACGCCATTAGCCGCGAAAAAAGGCTACCAGTACAGCCTTTGCCTGAACGGCTACACGCTGACCGCACCCGCAGGGGAACGCGCCTTCGTTCTGGACAGCGTCAATTCCAGCACCTACATCCGGATCTGCGATTGCTCCTCCGGGATGAAGGGCAGGATCCAGCCGAATGCAAGCACCGGCACGCTTTCGAAAGCCGGCGGTTTGGTCTACATCGGCTCCGGCGGACGTCTCTGGTTCTTCGGCGGCACGATTACCGGCGGCCGGACCAGCAGCGAGAGCGGCGGCGGAAATATCTACCTGAAGAGCGGAACGATGTACATGTACGGCGGCACCATTGCGGACGGCAAAACGGTCACAAGCACGGCGTCGAAAGCCAGGGGCGGTAATATTTCCATCTACCATACGTCCAGTGCCATTCTCCGGTTTGTCATGTACGGCGGCACGATCACCAACGCCGACACGCTGGAGGGATCCGAAACCGGAAACGCCTACCAGGGCGGGAATATCTACGTGAATGCCCCGGCGAATAACACGTACGAGTGCTATCTGGAAATGCACGGCGGCACGATCACCGGCGGAACGGCAGCGAACGCGGGCGGCAATCTTTATATGATCGGCTCCGGCATTGCCTTTACCATGGACGGCGGCACGATTTCGAACGGTTCGATCAACGGCACCGGGGGCGGCGGAAACGTGTACTCTGGCATTCCGTTCCGGATGACCGGCGGCACCATTTCAGGCGGCAGAGTCTTAAAATCGCTGTCCGGCGGAAACGGTGCAAACGTTACTTTGGTAGCGGCGTCCTCTGACAACTACTTGGGAGGCAGCGCCGTTCTCGGTAAGGTGGATGCCAATTCCAGATCCGGAGGATACAACCTCGCGATCGCTTCCGAATGTGTCATCGAAGGCAATTTCCAAATCGGCGAGACCGGGAAGGCCAATACGATCCAGCTGAATGCAGGCACTGCCAATGTGACCGTCAACAGCGGCCTCGTCCTCGGAATGATTGCCGGCGTGGGCGGAACATTGACCGTGAACGGCGGCATCGTGACCGGGAAACTCCGTTCGACGGTCTATAATTCAACGGCCTGCGCCATAACGGTGAACGGCGGCTTCGCCGGGTCGGCTGAAATCGCAAACGCAAGCGCTTCCATGACGCTGAACGGCGGGTATTTCGGCGAGATCAAGACCACGAACCCGATCACGATCGGCGCGGGGAAGAAGCAGGTGAGTTTCTCGCACAGCGAGCCCTATCTCTCCACGGCGCTTCAGACCGCTTTTGCCGTCATTCCGGAGAAAGCGCCGGTCGGAAAACGGATGGCCTTGAACGAAAACTTAAGCATCCTGTTCGAAGGCGTCATTGACAAGAGTCTTCCGTATCTGAAAAACGGAACGAAGATCTCGCTTTCCCTGGACGGGGCAGAAGCGGTCACCGTGCCGGAGGTTTCGCTCGGCACCGTTTCGAGGTACACGTTCAGCGGCATCACGCCGGAATGCATGGGCGACACGATAGAAGCGGATTTCGTGGCGGTCGGTGACGACGGCGCGGATTACGTGCTTTATTCCACCACCTTCACCTTGAAGGATTACCTGAATCAGATCCCGGCATCCGCGGAATATGCGGCGTTCAGCGCCGGAAAACGGGCGGCGCTCGATACGCTCATCAGCGACCTCATAGTTTACGGCGGCGAGGCGCAGCGGAAGTTCAATCACAACACGGCGAATCTCGTGAGCACAGGCGTCACGGGCAGCAATCGCGCCCCGGCCGGCGCCGATACCGTGCTCACGTTTGACGGAGAGCCCGTCCCCACGGCGGCGACGGTCTCGGATGCGTCCGTGATCCCCGGCTTCTTCAAGGAAGCAACGGTGATCCACGAAAACGTGAATTGGATCCGGGTGCTCTTTAGAGACAATTCCGGCGACGGAAACACGACCTTTACGTTCGAAAAGGAAGGCGGCATGGAAGAGACGATCACACTGAACAACGGCTACGTCTGCACGGACGGACTGATGCCGACGGAATACGGCAAGACGCTCACGTTCAAGGCGTACCGCCTGGGCTCGCTGTTGTGCTCCCTGGCATACAGCGTCAACACCTATTGCAAGAACAAGGCGGGCAATCCGTTCTCGGACGCGCTCTACAATTACGGCGTAAGCGCGGCGGAATATGCGGCTTTCAATGAAACGCCCGTGCCTGCCATGACGGCGCTTTCGCCGAACGGGACCGTGGACACCGTGGATCCCGACGTCCGCACCTATCTTGCGCGGGCGCACGCGGAATACACCTTCGGCGACACGACCTTCACCGTTCAGGAATACGGCGATCTCAGCAACAAGGCGGTGCCGGTGACGTTCTCTTTCCGGAACGACAGCGGCTCCGAGCTGATCGATCCGGTATTGGAGATCTCGGAAAGCGCTGATTTTTCCGCGTACCGTTCAGTGTCCGTGGGCAGTGAAATGAAGAGCGGCAATACCTATACGGTCCCGGTGTACAACCTGAAGACCGGCACGGCCTATTACTGGCGCGTTTCCGTGCTGGTCTACGGGGATCAGAGGGTTCCCGGCACCGTCAATACCTTCGCGACGGAAGCCGGACCGCGGATTCTGCTCGTCGACGGCGTTTCCAACGCGCGTGACGTCGGCGGCTGGGCCACCCTGAACGGCGGTATGATCCGGCAGGGACTGCTGTACCGTTCCCAGAAACCGGACGGGGCGACAGCGGCCGGCATCGATACGCTCCTCAATGAACTGGGGATCGTGACGGAAATCGATTTGCGGAATCCGGAACTCGCGGCGGACCTTCCCATGGCCTCGCCCTTTGAGCATTCCGCAACCGTGAATTACATCAATCACACGACGAAATCCTATTCGTTCTTCATTCAGCCGGACGTGGACGCGGAGATCATGCGGATCTTTGCCGATCCGGCGAATTACCCAATCCTGTTCCACTGCAATGCAGGCGCGGACCGGACGGGCGCCTGGGCTTTCATGGTGAAAGCGCTCTGCGGCGGGGAAGGGATCGACCTCGTCTGCGACTATGAATTGACGAACAACCGCTTCCAGACGGGGACGGATACTTATCCGTTCTCGAAGCTGGTCAACGGGTTATTGGAGCAGACGGGAAATACTCTACAGGAAAAGGCGTACAACTTCCTGAAGGATGGCTGCGGCATGACCGACATGGAACTTCAGAACATCATCACGATGATGACGAGCGATTCCGCCGTATTCACGAACCCGTCGGCGACGGCGCTGGAGGTGCAGTCGGGTCAGATCACCGCCGCGATCACGCTTCGTTCTTCGGAGAACGTGACCGGCGTGACCGATGAGAACGGCGTTGCATTGCCGTTCACCTTCGCAAACGGCGTACTCACGGTGACCGTTTCCGGAACGGCAAAGACCGCGGGAACCGTCACCTTCAACGACGGCTCGACGCTCCCGCTGAACTGGACCGTAGAATAATGCGGAATGGGCTGCGGGACGGAGCCCGGAAAGCGCAATGAAATGACGGAAACAAAAGAACAACTGGTTGCATGGCTTCGGGATCACACGGACGCCGGCAATGCCCCGGACACCCTGGAGGCGGATTGCCGGAACGCCGTGTATCTCATGGATCACGCGGAGATCTCGGTCACCGAAGCGAATACCTTTTTTATTCGAATCACGCTCGGCGCTGCGGCGCGGACGCCCATTGAACTGCGGTTTGCAGCGTTTCAGGACGAGGCGGCCAAAGAAGGATTCGGTCCGGGCATCCGCCGGCGTGCCTACACCGGATATTACGATTTCGGCCATACCGCGACGGAGTGGGAGACCGTGATCTCGCTCGGCGTTTCCGGACTCCGGAACCGCCTTTCGGAACGGCTTTCACTTCCCGGAAACGATAAAAAAAGCATCCGTTTTTATACGGAAACATTGAAAGTATTCGATGCGGCGTTTTCGTTTATGCTTCGCGCCGCAGACCTATTTGAAAACGAGGGAAAAACCGAAGCGGCGGCGGGCTTACGGGCTCTGACGCTTCGTGCGCCCGAAACGCTTTTCGAGGCGCTGCAGACCGTACTGGTCTACTATTCATTGCAGCAGTACTTCGACGGCACGATCCTTCGTACGCTCGGCCGCCCGGACCGCTATCTCTATCCGTTTTACAAAAAAGAAGACCCGGAGAAAGCCTTTTCGCTTCTGAAAGCGTTCATGACCGAGATCGATTCGATCCGGGCGGACGCGAATATGCCGATCGCCCTCGGCGGAAGCGACGTCTCCGGGAACGACCTCTTCAACGACCTTTCCTTCGCGCTGCTTAAAGCCTATCAGGAGAGCCCGAACGCGCACATCAAACTCCACATCCTTTGGACAAAACAAACGCCGGACCGGATCCTTTTCGAAGCATTTCGCGGGATCCGCGACGGAGCGAATTCCATCGTGTTCATGAACGACCGGCGGGTCATTGAAGCCGTGGAATACGTCGGCGCGTCGAAGGAAGATGCGACGGATTATCACGTGGTCGGCTGCTACGAATGCGGCGCGGCCGGGGAGGTCACATCCTCCTGCACGAGCCGCGTGAACCTCCCGAAAGTGATCGAAGCGACGTTAAACGACGGATGCGACATGGAGACCGGAGAGCGGATCGGACTTCCCGTCACCGGGACCTTTGATACGTTTGAAGCGTTTTATGAGGAATTCCGGAAACAACTCTTTTATTTCGTGCAATGCGCCGCAAGGATCACGGATCTTCGCGAGCGGCATTACGCCGCCCTACATACGGCACCCGTTCTTTCTGCAGTCTATCGTTCTTCTGTGGAGGCGGGGCGCGACATCTATGTGGATCACGCCGCGAAATACAACAATTCTTCACTGAATGCGGTCGGGCTGGCAACGGCAGTGGATTCACTGGCGGCGATCCGGAAACTCGTGTACGAGGACCGGACGCTGACGGTACCGGACCTCGCGGAAATACTAAAAAATGACTGGGCGGGCGAGGAAACGCTTCGCCTTACGGTAAAGAACCGCTTCCCGAAGTTCGGTAACGGGGACGAAACGGTCGACCGGATCGCACAAAGGATCGTCAATGACCTCGCGGAAGCGGTGGATGGGAGACCGAACGCGAAGGGCGGCGTATACCGGCTCGGACTCTTCTCAATCGACTGGCGGTGGCGGTTCGGCGAATTCGCGGCAGCGTCCGCCGACGGAAGGCATAAGGGAGAACCGCTGTCGCAGAATACGAGCGCGGTCTTCGGAATGGACCGGGAAGGCGCGACGGCACATTTGCGGTCCGTCGCCTCACTTGACACGGTAAAAACGCCGAACGGCACGATCGTGGACATTGATCTGCATTCGTCCGCGGTGGAAGGGGAGGCAGGATTACAGGCACTCGTCGGGGCATTGAAAACGTATTTTGAACTCGGCGGATTCGCCGTACATTATAACGTCCTGAACACGGAAACGCTCCGTGACGCGAAGGCGCATCCGGAGGATTATCCGAATCTGCAGGTGCGGCTCTGCGGGTGGAACGTGCTGTTCAACACGCTCTCCGAAAAGGAGAAGGATGAGTTCATCCGGCGGTCGGAAAAGGGATGACAGACATGGAAACGAAGGAACTGGCCGGAATCATTTCCGGCATCAAACGAATGGAGATCCATGACGGGTCCGGCATCCGGACCACCGTCTTCTTCAAGGGCTGTTCCTTGAAGTGCGTCTGGTGTCACAATCCGGAGAGTATTTCCTACCTTCCTTCACTTGCGTTCTTCCGGGAAAAGTGCGTTCAATGCGGCATCTGCCGGTCGGTCTGCACCTATGACGCAATCCGCTTTGACGCGAGCGATGAACGGATCGACCGGACGAAATGTGCGCTTTGTATGGAGTGCGCTTCGCATTGCCCGGCGACGGCGCTGAAGGCGTTCGGCGAAAAATACACGGTGGACGGTTTGTATGAGAAAGTCATAGAGGACCTGCCGTTTTTCGAAAGTACGGGCGGCGGTGTGACCCTGTCCGGCGGGGAGTGCCTGACGCAGCCTGGTTTTGCGGTGGCGTTTGCTAAGAAACTCTTTGAAAACGGGATCTCGGCGGACGTGGACACCTGCGGCGCGGTGCCGCGGGAAACGTTTGAGCGGATCCTTCCCTATACCGATACGTTTTTGTATGACGTGAAGGCGGTCGACCCGGACGTGCATCAAAGGTGCACCGGACGGAGCAATGAACAGATTCTGGAAAACCTGCGGTTTCTCGATGAAGCGGGAGCGAAGATCGAGGTGCGCTATCCCCTGGTGGTCGGATGGAACGACGGGGAGTGCGAGAAGATTGCCGAGCTCCTTTCCGGACTTTCTTCGGTGACGGGCGTGAAGGTGCTCCGCTACCACAACCTCGCGGCATCCCGCTACGAGGCGCTCGGGATGGAGAACACATTGCCGGAACCGAAAACGACGGACGAAGACGTCGAACGGGCGAGGGGCGTTTTCGAACGGCATGGAATCAGAACCTTCAGATAAGAAAAACCGCGGAGCGAAAGTGCTCCGCGGCTTTTTTGATCATTCAGCAACACGCTTCAGTTCTTCCCAGACCTTGACCATCGCGAACGTATCCAGCTCACAGTATTTCAGAAGATTCTTCCTCATCCGTTCCCGTGTTTCAGGCTCCATTTCGGCAAGCCGCGGGAAAACGGACATTGCGTCATTGCCGTTCTGAACGTCTTCCAGATTGTGGTAATCGAGCGCCGGGTCGTCCGGATAGAGCGCGGGCAGGACGTACTTGATCGAATAGGAACCCTGCATGGCTTTGTTCCGGTAATAGCCTTTCTGGAATGGGATCATGAGGTCGTCGAGGTGATCCGCGATGTTTCTCAAATGCTCCGCAAGGTCAGGGAACAGATCTGCGAGATTGTTCGTCACCCCACGTTCAAACTTCTTGTTATACGCCAAAACGCACACATCCATGGGAATGTCTCGGCAGAGCTGTTCCGCCAATGCCCGCCTCGGATCCTGACCGGACTCTGCTAGAAACTCAGAGTGTTTCAGCTCGCCGCCTTCCTTCTCGATGTAGTGCAGGGAGTATTGGAACGGGATCTGCTGATACGGCGTCGTGCCCGGAAACTCGGGGATGATCGGCTGCATCGTCTCGTAATCCAGGAAATACAAAGGATAGAAGAGTCCGGAAAGAAATTCCCGGATCTTTTCTTTTTCGATGACCGGCGGCTTATCGTCCACATAGAATTCGAGTTGATTCCGGATCTTTGCGGTTTTCAGTTCTTTGCAGCCGTACAGATCCTCATAGGAGACGAGCCCCTTTTTGTAATAGTTTATCTGAGATTCCCACTGGAGTCCGGCGAGATCGAAGACGTTCGGCTTCGGAAGGGAGCGGGTGCAATACCCGAAGAACCGGCAGTCGTAGGGGATGCTGCACTGCGTTCCGATATCGTAGTCCGGCTCGGTTTCCGAGGCTATGACCGCTTCGCCGGTCTTCAGCGTCTCTTCAATGAAGGCGCTTTCCTTTTCGACCTCCGCACCGATGTCTTTCACTGTAAAGAACTGCCCAAGGTCCAACGTGCCGTCGAACACGTAGGAAGTATTGATGTGAACGATGAACGTGCCTTTGACGGTGATCCCGCAATGCTCGAGCACGTATTTCTGGAAGGCCACGTCGGTGTAATAGACCGGCTTCACGCCGGTGGAACTTTTCACTTCGTAGATCTCATAGCCGCCGTCGACCTTTCTGAGAATATCGACCGCCACGTAGAGCCCGTCGTAGGAGAACGAGGCTTCGGCGATGTTTTCAATTCCTTCCGCCAAGGCTTCTTTCGTGTTTTCCAGCATTTTTCCGATGTCCGGGTCACCGTTTTCCTTGAGGACGGTCATTTCCCGGAAGTCTCCGAAGAGACCCATCGCGAGGTCGCCGACCTCATTGCCGGTATCAAACCGCGCCTGCAATGCTTCGCTGATGACTTCCTCCTCCGCCCTGTATTTTTTCAGCCAGAGCATCTTCGGGCATTGACGGAGCGCGCAGTATTTGGATTTCGACAGATAGAGCATGGTTCACCTCCCGGAATTTTACGGTTCCATTTTACAATGAGTTGCCCTTTTCCGCAACCCCGGATTCTTGACAATCCGGGGCGTTTTTTGTATACTGTATTTGTGAAATTTTGCGGTTTTTGAGACCGCGGAGGAGCGATCATGACGAGAGAAGAACTCATCGGCAGTTTTTATGAAATCTACGGCAAAAACGGCGGTGCGCCGGTCACCGTATTTTCGCCCGGACGCGTGAATCTGATCGGCGAACATACGGATTACAACGGCGGACACGTGTTTCCGGCCGCATTGACGATCGGCACCTATTTTGCCGCGCGAAAGCGCGCCGACCGTGAAGTGCGCTTTTATTCCGGCAATTTCCCGAAAAAAGGCATCGTTTCGAGGTCCCTCGACGAATTGGAATTTGATCCGGAGAAGGGGTTCTCGAATTACCTGATGGGCATGATCTGGGCGTACGAAAAGCGGTACGGTTTCCGGGTCACGGAAGGCATTGACGTGTACCTCTGGGGGAACATCCCGAACGCTTCCGGGCTTTCTTCGTCGGCGTCCGTCGAGGTCGGCATGGGCAAGGTGCTGAACGAACTTTTCGGCTTCGACGTGCCGAATCTCGAGATCGCGCTTACCGGGCAATACTCCGAGAACCGCTACAACGGCGTGAACTGCGGCATCATGGACCAGTTCGCGATCGCGATGGGAAAGAAGGACCGGGCCATGTTCCTCGACACGGCGACGCTGGACTTCGAATACGTGCCGGTCGCGCTTGAAGGCATGAAGATCGTCATTTCCTGCACGAACAAGAAGCGCGGACTTGCCGATTCGAAGTACAATGAGCGGCGGTCGGAATGCGAGACCGCATTAAAAGAACTGCAGACCGTGAAGGACGTCCGTGCGCTCGGCGAACTGACGAGCGAGGAGTTTGAAGCGATCAAGGATGCGATCGGGGATCCCGTCCGAATGCGCCGCGCACGGCACGCGGTATATGAAAACGAACGCACCGTGAAGGCGGTGAAACTGTTATTTGAAGGCGACGTGGAAGGCTTCGGAAAACTCATGAACGCTTCGCACGTATCGCTCCGGGACGATTACGAAGTGACGGGCATGGAGCTCGACACGCTGGCGGAAGAGTCGTGGAAGATCGAAGGCGTCCTGGGCGCCAGAATGACCGGCGCGGGCTTCGGCGGCTGCGCGGTCGCGATCGTGAAGGACGAAGCGGTGGACGAATACATTGAAAAAGTCGGCGCCGCCTATGAAAAGAAAATCGGTTATCCCGCGTCGTTCTACGTCGTCGAGATCGGTGACGGAACGGACGTGTTTTAAAGAGGAGAAAAAGAGATGAACGCGAAAAAACCTTATTACATTACGACGGCGATCGCCTATACTTCGGGCAAGCCGCACATCGGAAATACGTATGAAGTCATCCTGGCGGATGCCATTGCCCGTTTCAAGCGGTTTGAAGGCTACGACGTCCGGTTCATGACCGGCACGGACGAGCACGGCCAGAAGAATGAGATCGCGGCGGCGAAGGCGGGCAAGACGCCGAAGCAGTACGTGGATGAGATCGCAGCCGAGATCAAGCGGATCTGGGATCTGATGGACACGTCTTACGACCGCTTCATCCGGACGACAGACGAAGACCACGAAAAGCTGGTCCAGAAGATCTTCAAAAAACTGTACGATCAGGGCGACATTTACAAGGGTTCCTATGAAGGACTCTACTGCGTGCCGGACGAGACTTTCTACACGCCGTCGCAGGCGCCGGAAGGCATCTGCCCGGATTGCGGCCGTCCGCTCGTGAAAGCCAGCGAGGAAGCGTATTTCTTCAAGATGAGCAAGTATGCGGACCGCCTGATCGACCACATCAACACGCACCCGGAATTCATTCAGCCGGCTTCCCGGAAGAACGAGATCATGAACAACTTCCTGCTGCCCGGTCTGCAGGACCTTTGCGTGTCGAGAACGTCGTTCACCTGGGGCATTCCGGTCGATTTCGACCCGAAGCACGTGGTCTACGTCTGGATCGACGCATTGACGAACTACATTACCGGTCTCGGCTACAAGGTCGACGGGGAGCCGGATGAACTCTTCAAGAAATACTGGCCGGCGGACGTGCACCTCATCGGCAAGGACATCCTGCGCTTCCACACGATCTATTGGCCGATCATGCTGATGGCGCTCGGCGTCGAGCTTCCGAAGCAGGTGTTCGGGCATCCCTGGCTCATTCAGGGCGGCGAGAAGATGTCGAAGTCGCGCGGCAACGTCCTCTATGCGGACGACATGGCTTCCGTCTACGGCGTGGACGCGGTGCGTTATTTCGTGATGCACGAGACGCCGTTCGAGAACGACGGCAACATCACCTGGGACCTCGTGACGGAGCGGTACAATTCCGACCTCGCGAACACGCTCGGCAACCTCGTGAACCGCACGGTTTCGATGAGCAACAAGTATTTCGGCGGCGTGCTGGAGAACCGGAGAGTGACCGTGCCGGTCGACGAGGATCTGAAGGCAATGACCGAAAGCACGGTGAAGAAAGTCACCGAAGACATGGGCACGCTTCACGTCGCGGACGCATTGACCGACATTTTCAATCTGTTCAAGCGCTGCAACAAATACATTGACGAAACGATGCCGTGGGCGCTTGCGAAGGATCCGAACGAGAAAGACCGCCTCGCGACCGTGCTCTACAACCTCGCGGAAGGCATCATGACCGGCACGTCATTGCTTGCGCCGTTTATGCCTAAGACGGCGGAAAAGATCGCGAAGGAATTCGGCTCGCCGCTTCATTCCCTCGACGAACTCTGGGGCTTCGGCGCCTCGGTCCAGTACGGCACGAAAGTGACGGAAAAACCGGAGATCCTGTTCGCGAGGCTCGACGAGAAAGAGACGAAGGAAAAAGTGGACAAGATCATGGCCGCGCAGCGGGAAGAGGCGCTTCGCCTTTACGGAAATCCGGACGAGAAGTCCTCTGACGGTGACTCGAAGGAAGCCGCCCCGGCGGAAGCCTCCGAAGAGAACGGACAGCCGATCGAGCACAAGCCCGAGATCGAGTACGACGATTTTGCGAAGATGGAATTCAGGATCGGAGAGATCGTGAAGGCCGAAGAAGTGCCGAAGTCGAAGAAACTCCTGTGCTTCCAGGTGAAGGTCGGCAATGAAACGCGGCAGATCCTCTCCGGCATCAAGGCCTACTACAAGCCTGAAGAGATGGTCGGCAAGAAGGTCATGATCGTCGCGAACTTAAAGCCCGCGAAGCTCGCAGGCATGCTCTCCGAGGGCATGATCCTCTGCGCGGAAGACGACAACGGCGCGCTCGCGGTCATGACGCCCGAAAAGGACGTCTTAAGCGGCGCGGAGGTGTTGTGATATGAATCAGTATCTGGACGTTAACCCGGAGGTAAAGGAAGCACTTGAAAAGGGCCGCCCGGTCGTGGCGCTCGAGAGCACGATCATTTCGCACGGGATGCCGTATCCGAAGAACGTGGAAACGGCGCTTTCCGTGGAGAAGATCATCCGTGAGCACGGTGCGGTGCCGGCGACGATCGCCGTCATCGGCGGCCGGTTGAAGGCCGGTCTTACGCCGGAAGAGATCGAGTATCTCGGAAAGGCCGGTCGGGCCGTCGCGAAGGCGAGCCGCCGCGACCTGCCGGTACTCGTGGCGAGAAAAGCGGACGGCGCGACGACGGTCACGACGACGATGATGATCGCCCATATGGCGGGCATTCAGGTCTTTGCGACCGGCGGCATCGGCGGCGTGCATCGCGGCGCCGAGACCACGATGGACATTTCCGCGGATCTGGAGGAATTGTCCAATACGCCGGTCATGGTCATCTGTGCCGGCGCGAAGAGCATCCTGGATCTCGGTCTCACGCTCGAATACCTCGAGACGAAGGGCGTTCCGGTTCTTGGATATCAGACGGAAGAATTGCCGGCGTTCTATACGAGAAAAAGCGGCTTTTCGGTCGATTACCGGATCGACACGCCGGAAGAACTTGCAGCCGCGTTCAAGGCGCAGCGAGAGATGGGCTTGAAGAACGGCATGCTCGTCACGAATCCGATCCCCGAAGAATATTCGATGGACAAGGAAGTCATTGACCGCGCGATCAATGAAGCAATCGAAGAGTCGAAGGCGCTCGGCATCCACGGCAAGGAAACGACGCCGTTCCTGCTTGCGAAGATCAAGGACATCACCGGCGGCGACAGTCTCGAAAGCAACATCCGGCTCGTTTATAACAACGCCGCGCTGGCTGCCGAGACCGCGAAGGCATTGGCGAAGCTGTAAGAACGAAAAAAGCGGCGGTCCGGAGATCCGGACATTGTCGTATGGATGGTTATAGGATGGTCGCATGAATAAGCCAAGTTTCTCCCGACCGAAGAAGGCCCTCATTGCCATGAGCGGCGGCGTGGATTCCAGCGTCGCCGCATTACTGACGTTGGAACAGGGCATTGAATGCATCGGCTGCACGATGAAACTGTACCGCGACCCCGAAGAAGAAACGGTTTCCGGAAAAACCTGCTGCACCTATGACGATGCGATGGACGCGAAAAGCGTCGCGTACCGGCTCGGGATGCCGCATTATGTGTTCAACTTTTCGGAGGGATTCCGGGAGCACGTCATTGAGCCGTTCGTCTGTGCTTATGAGTGCGGCACGACGCCGAATCCCTGCATCGAGTGCAATGCCCATTTAAAATTCGGAAAACTTTACGAGCGTGCGAAGGAACTCGGCGCGGAATACGTCGTGACCGGGCATTATGCAAGGATCGTCGAAGAAAACGGGCATTTTTGGCTGAAAAAGGGCGTCGATCCGAAAAAGGATCAGAGTTACGTGCTGTACCGTTTGACCGAAGAGCAGCTCCGGCACACGCTGTTTCCGCTCGGCGATCAGACGAAAGACGAGATCCGGAAACTTGCGAAGGAGCACGGCTTCCTCAATGCCGAAAAGTCGGAGAGTCAGGACATTTGTTTCATTCCGGACGGCGATTATGCGGCCTTTCTCGAAACCTATCGCGGAAAAGTTTCCGTTCCCGGACCGTTTGTGAAAGACGGCGAAGTCGTCGGCATGCACAAGGGCATCACACATTATACCGTCGGACAGCGGAAGGGCCTCGGCCTCGCCTTCGGGGAGCCGGTGTACGTGACCAAGATCGATCCGGAAACGAACACGGTGACGCTCGGGGAAGAGAAGGATCTGTTCACGGATCATGCGTTCGTGCAGGACTTCCATTGGATCACCGGCGAGGCGCCGACGGAAGCGTTTTCCTGTTCCGTGAAGACCCGCTACCACCAGAAAGAAGTACCCGCCCGGGTCGAACTTCTTCCGGACGGGTATGCTGAAATACATTTTGAAACGCCGCTTCGGGCCGTGACGCCCGGTCAGGCCGCCGTGTTTTACGACGGCGATACCGTTCTCGGGGGCGGGGTGATCACCCGTTCTTCTCCATCTCGTACTCGATCGCTTTCCTGAACTGCGTTTCATACAGTTCGCGGTAGACGCCGCCCAGGGCAAGGAGCTCTTCGTGAGTGCCTTGCTCTTTGATTTTTCCGTCGGCGACGACGAGGATCTGGTCCGCTTTCAGGATCGTGGAGAGACGGTGGGCAATGATGATGCTCGTCCGTCCCTTCATGACGGCCTCGAGCGCATCCTGGATCGCGTTTTCGGAGATCGAGTCAAGAGCGGAAGTCGCTTCATCGAGGATCAGGATCTTCGGGTCCTTTAAGATGACGCGGGCAATCGAGATCCGCTGTTTCTCGCCGCCGGAGAGTTTCAGGCCGCGGTTGCCGACTTCGGAATCGTAGCCTTCGGGCTGCGTCATGATGAAATCGTGGATGTTCGCGATCCGGCAGGCGTTCTCAATGTCTTCCCGGGTCGCGTTTTCATTGGCGTACTGCAGGTTCTCCAGGATCGTGCCGTTGAAAAGATAGGTCTCCTGCGTGACGACGCCGATGTTCTCCCGAAGATAGGTCAGGTCAAAGTCACGGACGTCCACGCCGGCGATCGTGACGCGTCCGCCGAGCACGTCGTAGAGCCGCGGGATCAGGTTCACGATCGTGGATTTGCCGGAACCGGACGGTCCGACGATCGCGTAGGTCTTTCCGCCCGGAACCGTGAAGTTCACGTCGGTCAGGAGTTCCTTCTCAGGCGTATAGGAGAACGCCACGTGATCGTATACGATCGGCTGGTCCTGTACGTCGGGCTTTAAGCCGTTCTCCGGCGACTTGATCGTGTTCGGCCGGTCGAGGTAATCGAAGATCCGGGTGAAGAGGGCGAGGGAACGCGTAAAGTCGACGCCGACGTTTAAGAGCGATTCCACCGGACGGTAGAGCCGGTTCACGAGCGCGACCGTGGCCGTGATCGTACCGACGGTCAGCGTCGGATCCCAGCGCCGGATGATGAAGAGTCCGCCTGCGAAGTAGATGAGCAGCGGGCCGAGCTGCGTGAACATGCCCATGATGACCATGAACCACTTGCCGCTTCGCTGTTCTTTCAGGGAGATCTTCGTGACCTCGCTGTTGACTTTTTCAAACCGCTCGTATTCCTTTTCTTCCCGCGTGAACAGTTTCACCAGCATCGAGCCGCTGACGGACAGTGTTTCATTGATGACCTGGTTCATTTCGTCGTTCTTCGCCTGGCTTTCGGTCAGCAGCTTGTACCGCGTCTTGCCGACGGACTTCGTCGGGAGGATGAGGAACGGGATGACGATGATGCCGACGATCGCGAGCTGCCAGCTCATGGAGAAGAGGGCAATGAGCGACGTGACGACGGTAGCGACGTTGCTGATGATCCGGGACAGCGTGCCGCTGATCACCGTGCTGACGCCGGAAATGTCGGTGTTCATCCGGGTGATGATGTCGCCCTGTTTCTCGGTCGTGAAGAAAGAGTGCGGCATCGATTCCAGATGCCGGTACATCTCGTTTTTCATGTCGTAGATGATCTTTTGCGAGATCCAGGCGCTGATGTAGTTTTCAAGAACGCCGATGATCTGGCTCGCCATCAATGCGCCGAAGGCGTAGAGCAATAACCGGATCAGGAACCAAAGGTCATTGCCGGTCAATGCCTGGTCGACGATCCTACCGGTGATGATGGCCGGCAGAAGACCGACCGTCGCGGACAGAATGATCGCAACGAACACCAGAATGAACTGGAACCAGTACGGCTTTAGGTAGGAAAGGATCCTGAGAAGCAATTCCTTCGATACCTTCGGCATGTTCTGCTTTTCTTCGTCTGTCAAAAATCCCCTGGGGCCGAGACCGCCCCTGCCCATCGGACCTGCCATAATGTTACCTCCTCATCCGATTGCCTTGATTTGACGTTTTACCAATCCATTTCGTTCAGCTGCAGCAATGCCCGCGCATAGATCCGCATCGCGGCCTGCAGTCTGTCCAAAGATACCACTTCGTCCCGGCCGTGCGCGCCGCCGTGCCCTGCCGGGAAACCTTCCGGTTTGAGACAGCCGCTCATGCCGTATACGAGTGCGTTCGGCAGCCGGTGTGCATACGTGCCGCCGCCCATGCTGAACGGAGCCGCATTCATGCCGCGGATCTCGTTTGCGATTTCCGTCAGTTTTTGGATCACGTCCCGGTTTTTATCGAGAACGTAAGGATCCACTCCGTGGTACAGGTTTTGTGTTTCGAACCCGTTTTCGAGAGCGATCCTGCGAACACTATCGTACAACTCCTCGAAAGTGATGGCATCGGGATACCGGACGCTGATCGTAAGCACGGGCCTGCCGTTCTCCGTCCTGAGTTCAGTCGATGCCACGACGGTTTCTCCCGTATCTTCACTGACCCGGTGCACCCCGAACAGAATGCCTTTCGTGTCGCAGGAAACGCGGCGGATGAAGTCGACTTCCGTCTTGTTTTCTTCAGCGACGAGCCCTGCGTCGAGCAATGCCTTCGTCAGCACGGTGATCATGTTCCCGTTCGGATCCGGATGCGCTGCGTGGCACGGCGGCGTTTCCGTTGACACGACGGTTTTTCCTTCAGTTCCCTCGACCGTGCAGTTTTCAACCGAATCAATGCCGGTCTTGTCGAGCACGGCGGTCGCCCGGCCGGGCGCGTCTTCGTGCCCTGCCTCGATCGCAATGCCGCATAGCGGTTTGACCGCCTTCAGTTCCACGACCATCTTGCCTTTTCCGGCATACGCCACCGGAAAGCTGCCGTCCGGCACCAGCGAAAAGCGGGGCGGCGTGCAGACGTTCAGAAAGCCGCGGGCGTCCGGATGGTCGTTCCCGATGAGGTCCTCCATGCCGGTCTCTTCATTGCTGCCGACGTACAGCGCTGCATTGTAGCGGAGTTCAATGCCGAGTTTTTTAAAAATCGTCATCAGGTGGAGCAATGACACGAGCTGTCCCTTGTTGTCCGTGGCGCCGCGTCCGATGATGCAGCCCTTGTATTCAACGGCGTTATAGGGTTCGTAGATCCAGCCGTCTCCCTCGGGCACGACGTCGCCGTGCGCCCACATGCCGAGATCCGGCTGTCCCTTTTTGAAGGCCAGGCTGATGACGCCGACACCGTAGTCCGCCGTCTCAAATCCGCGTTCTTTTCCCATCTCGAGTACCGTGTCCAGCACTTTCCTGGGACCTTCGCCGAACGGCGCGCCGGGCAAAGGTTCCGACCGGACGCTCTTGATGTTGATGAGTTTGATGACGTCCTTGGCGAGTTCCGCCCGGTCTTCTTCAATCAGTTTGTCGATTTTTCGGATGAGTTCATTGTCCATGGATGGTATGCCTTCCTGAGAATCGTTTTTTTCAATAAGTGTATCATATCGCAACTTCGGGGCAATGGCAAGAAGAAAGACTGTAGAACTGTGGTGCAAAGGATCATTGCGTGACAAACTGTGAAAATGTATCTATGCTGGATGTACAAAAAAGTTTTTGTCGAGAGGAGGTGGTTACGATGAGGGATTGAAACGATCATTGCGATAGGAACACGAAGTATGGTATCATAGGTGATGAGAAATGAAAAACCGGAGGAAAAAACAAATGAAAAAAAGTAATCGGGTTTTATGTTTCTTGGTCGCGGGCGTTTTGGCAATCATGTCGATTTCAGGGATTCAAGTTAGGGCTTCAGAAAGCGATTTTAATAGAGCGACAGACAATAGGTTCGCTGCAACAGAAGCATTGCTTGATTTAAGGGCAGAGATGTTGACAAAACTGATGTTAACTGACAACAGGATTGGACGTTGAATAATAGGGACGGAGAAAAAATGAAGAAATCGTTATTGGCATTTGCAGTGTTCTTTTCTATTCTTATCCTTGCCTTTCCTATCGGATGCAGGAACAATGCTGATGTATCCGGCGATGTCGATAATGCTCCGACATCCGAAGCGGAACAGCTGTTTGAGGAATTGAAAGAACTGGTCGATCAATATGACCGCGTTATGCCGTTATCATGGGCAGGCGATATGGATTCAGACGCGGACATGACCGAAGTGTGTCGGAAAATTGCTGAGATTGCACCCAGATACTTCACTTTGGCAGAACCGGATCGCAGTGCTGAGCGTCAAGCCGTATTGAACCATTATGATCAAATGCCTCGAACGGTGGTTCCTTACGTGCATGCAAAAGTGCTTGCGGATAAGATGGATGCCCTGTGGAAGGAGTTTGAGGAATTAAAAGCAGATACGGATCCGTCACATGAGGAAGAGAATCAAAAGAAAATGCTGGATTTGAAAGTGCAATTCTTCGGGTATGGTATCTTCCTCTACAGAGACCAGAATACTGCAGGCGATCGGTCTTTATCGCCGGAGTTTGTGGAACTGTTTCAGGACAATGACGGTTTCATGGAGGTGATGGCCCGGGAAGGATTTAGTGTGATGAAGACGGGAACCGGAATCCTTGCGTCCGGTGTGGACGGCAAAGGATTCGAATGGAGAGTTGTGGGAGATTCTCCCGACGCAGCATTGAACAAAATAGCATTGGTTGTCAGAAATGAAGACGGCTTATGGGAAGTTCGGCAATTATCTGACATCCGTGATGAATGTGGGGAGGGCCTGACTCTCTGCCTGACTGAATCACCAGATTATGATCCATATTACGGTCCGATCGATGTGAACAGTGCCATATTGTCGGGAGGAAAGCGACACAATGTCCATTTCTTTTATCAAAGCAACAGGGCGGTCAAAAGCATTGACACTGAATTGTTTGCATCGCTTATGCCGCGAAATACATCGGTTCAGATCTGGCAGAAGGACAATTCCTTTGTGATACATCTGACTTATTCCGGATCCTACGGGATCGCTGACGAATTGTCTCAATTGTCTTCAGACAGTCTGTATTACATTCTGAAAGGATTGGGCGTTGTCAGATAATTCGCCCGTGTATAATTATGGAATCATCCATCGGAGAGAAGATTCGAGAACTCAGACAAAAGTATAAACTGTCCCAACAGGATTTAGCGGATTCACTCGGCGTCAGCAGACAGACAGTATCAAATTATGAACTTGGTACAACAGTTCCTGACGTAAAAATGCTGAAACAGATCGCGGAAGCGTTGAGTGTTGACGCAGGCTCCCTTTTGCGTAAAGAAAATGAAAAAAGTGAGGAACAATCAGAGCGGCCTACGGTTTTGTGTTCTCTTATAGTATTGATCTCACTTTGGGGGCTGATGCTGGTTTTATGGGTGATCGTCAGATTAATCCGGCCGTTACCGATCGGAGTCATTATATGGAACGGCGTATTGTTTCTGCCGGCAATGATCATCAGCGGGGTGATCGTTTCGATTCTTTTTCGACGGATGTTTGCCAGAAGACATCGGTTGGCGTCTCGTACATTCGAGTGGGGGCTGGGTTGTTTTACAGCCCTCACTTTATTTGCTTTTTTGCTGATGATCATTAATGCACTCGGTGGAATCGGCGGTGGATTCACTTTTGGAACCGGCATTGGATATGAGTGCTACAAGTTATCCTTGAAAATGGCACCACTGGCCTTTTTATCTGGTTGCTCTCTTCAAACATTATTGATTCAGGCTAAAACCGTGGAAAAAGGAAAATCATTTTGGCAGTTACTTATCGTTTTTATGTTGATTGCTATGGTTCTCTCGGTTGTTGTTCTGATGCCGAAAGAGAAGCAATATGATAAATTCGAACAGACATCTATATGGGAATACAGCGAAGGCGGTATGGTCTATTATTTGTGCAGTGAGAATGAATGGCTGCCTCGAGGAGAAACTGCTTTGGGCGACAAACGAATCAGATGTTTTGTTTTGGATGAAAAAGATAATAATGATTCGATTCGCGATTATATGAAAGCAATGGCCTTTCTTGAACAGGAAGAGTGGATGTCCGAGATGAATTCCTTACCGGAATCAATACGTTGTGCGGTGGAAATCATAGTTGAAACAGAAAAGCAAAACCAGGAGCCGGGATATGTATTAAAAAATGTGAGAATTCGATACACAGAGGGAAAAACGACGGAGGGCATCTCCGAAGCTGAATTCAGGGTCTATTTTCTGGATGCAGCACATCCATTGCAAATGTCCAGGGAATCATTGTTGTCTCGAAACATGGAGTGGAAAACTCCGGACTCATGGAGTGCATGCTATTTTGATGATGATCTTTTCTATGCTGGAATCCGGATTTCGGGTGAATTGCAGACAGACGATGGTAAGCGCATCATCAGTATCAATACGGAATGGAATCGATAAACTGTATGGATGAGATTGGTTCGAAAATCAGAAAACTTCGGGATGATGATGGAATGACTCAGGAAGATTTGGCCGAGAAACTATCCTTGTCCCGTCAAGCCATATCAAATTACGAAAGAGGAAAGACAAAGCCGGATTTGACAATCCTGATGTCTTTGGCAGAGATTTTCAATGTTCCGGTGGAGGAATTGCTAGATGCAGAAGCGGATGCTGTTGAGCAGTCCGGCAGAAGGAAAAAAGCGATTATCCATCTTGTGCTTGCGGGATTGCTAGGAGGATTATGTCTTGCAGTCCATTATTTTTCAGTTTGGCTATATGGTACCGGTAAAGATAGTCTTTTTTTGTTTTCGGTCGGGTTTATTCGCCCGTTGTTGTTATTTGTTGTTGGTGTGGAAGTTGAGAGTGTTATTCGTTTAGTCATAAAGCGGAGAGCAAAAAGAAAGAAGCGCCGATTGTGGCGAATTGTTTTTCTCTGCCTAATCGCCGGATTTATGTTCTTGTCCCTGTTTGTCGGCTTGACGGTCGGAATGCAAATACTGATTCCCGGTGCGGCCGGATTTGCCGTTCGATTGATTCAGTTTGCTCCGTGGCTCAATGCATTTACCTATATCAACTATTATGGTTGGCCGGCTTACCTTTTTTTGGGGTTTGCATTTGGATGGCTACGGATGAAGTGTAAAAAAAGGAATGGTGACTGATATGAAAAGAATTACAGTATGGATGGGAGTATGTGTGTTTTTGCTTTTGCTCTCAGGATGTGAGATGGTTCAGCGGGGGAGTTCCTATTCTTTCAGTGAATCGCGCAGTATTATAAAAAGTATCGAGTTCGGAAGAATAGACATAGACGACCCGACTGTCTTTCAGGCCGAATCGGAGGTGCCGTTTTTATCATTGTCTTCCTTCTTGAAGGCGTTTCAGGATATCGAATTCCAGGAATTGCCCGGAATATATGGAACGTCAACAGAAGCGATTCGGATCACATATAATGGTGGAAATTACGAAGTCTTGAATGGCAAACTTGCAGTTTACGGATATATCGACGAGAACGGAAACAATTGTCTAATGCGGAAATGGCTTACTTGCAGTGATAGCGAATTGCTTGATCTTATTCACGAGTATTCTGCCCCGGTTGAGCAGGGATCTTTTCCTTTCAGTGAGTCGGAGCAGGAAATCACAGCAGTTGAAATCGTCAACGCTGAAGATGAATATTCTTTCGAAGTCATTTCCAGAGTGACAGGAAATGAACTGAATGCTTTTCTCGATTCGTTTCGACAGATTGTTTTCAGAAAAAACACGAATCCACCGTTTCCGGAATTCGGTCACGAAGCAGTCCGTATAGTCTATTCTTCGGGAAATTATGAGATTGTGATGAATTCAGTATCAGTGTTTGTTGATCTAAATCAAAGTGAAAAGTCAGTTGGTCGCATCATTGATTATCAGTGTGATTCCGACACTTTGGAAGAATTAATCAAGAATTATTCCGGCAAATAAATCTTGTAAAATGATTTTAGGGCGTGATAAAATGTCATTGCTGGATTCGGATTAATAGGTTTATTGAAGTTCAAAAATCGGTAATAAAGGATTCTGAACGCGATGAAAGAGAATGACAAACTGATCATGCAAAAAGTACTCGTTCTGGGGTGTGCCGGAAGTGGGAAGAGCACTTTTGCCGCCCGCCTCCACGATCTTTCGGGATTGCCTCTCTACCATTTGGACAACGTCTGGTGGAAAGCAGACCGAACGCACATCTCAAGAGAGGACTTTGATTCAAAGCTCGGGGAACTCGATCCGGAACTGGTGGAACTTGTCAAGAAATACGAATCGCAGAACAAACCGGTCCTTCTGGACCTTTTCAAACGATACCCTGAAAAACAAGTGATCGTCTTTCATTCCAGAGCAGAGGCGGATCATTGGCTGCAATCGTACTAAGAGGCATTCGACGAATATGCGGAACATTTTCAATTTGTTCGGAAAAATCAAATCGTTTGAAACCGTCACGCTTCCATGGCAATCAGCGAAAACGTGCTTCCGAAAGAAGTGAACGTTTCTGTGCTTCGGGAAGCATTGCGAAAACAGGGCGCGATTCTGGAAAGCAGGAAAAATATATGAAATACAGTCAAAAAATCATTCTGAAAAACGGAAAAGAAGCATGGCTGAGAAACGGTGACGCGCCGGATGCGATCGCCGTGCTCGAGACGTTCAATGCCACCCATGCCGAAACGGACTATATGCTTTCTTACCCCGATGAAAACAGCTTCGATCCGGAAAAGGAAGCGCGATATCTGGAAGAGAAAGCGGAGAGCGCGAATGAAATCGAGATCATTGCGCTTGTGGACGGTCAGGTAGCAGGAACCGCGGGCATCGAGGCAGTCGGGACCAATTACAAGGTTCGGCACCGGGCGGAATTCGGCATCGGCATTTTGCGTGAATACTGGGGTCTGGGATTGGGCAGAGCGCTTACGGAAGCCTGCATCAAATGCGCCGGGGAGGCCGGATATAAGCAGTTGGAATTGAACGTGGTTGCCGAAAACGAGAGGGCCGTTTCCCTGTACCGGTCCCTTGGCTTTGAGGAATACGGAAGAAATCCCAGGGGATTCAATTCCCGGACGAGCGGGTTTCAGGAACTCATCTACATGCGGCTTACGCTGTAGACGGTGTACGAAGGATAAGCCAATGATCAGAAGTCGGATCGAACACCCCATACCTCCGTTTTTCACGGAAGATTCCCGCGTATTGATCCTCGGGAGTTTTCCGTCCGTCAAGACCAGGGAATCCGGTTTCTTCTACGGACATCCGCAGAATCGATTCTGGAAGGTCATTGCCGCGGTGTTTGGCGAAGCCGTTCCGGTGACGATTCCGGAGAAAAAAGCGTTTTTGACCCGGAACCGCATTGCGCTTTGGGACGTCATCCAGTCTTGCGACATCATAGGGTCTTCTGATGCGAGTATTCAAAACGTCATTGCCAATGATCTTTCGGACATTTTGAACAGGGCACCGATCAAGCAGATCGTCGTAAACGGACGGACCGCGGAACGTTTTTATCGAAAGTATACGGAAAGCAGGATCCAACGCACGGCGATCGCCCTGCCGTCGACCAGCCCGGCCAATGCCGCGTGGAAGTTGGAAGACCTGATCGGGGAATGGAAGAGTGTTTTGAGTCAGTGAGGTCAATGATATTTACTACTGCTCCATGAAACACTCTCGGCGGATGGATTTGTGAGGGGAATAGTAGATGACCAAAGAAGAACAGCAGGCCTATTTTGCGTTTCGGGAACTGGCCCGCTTCAAAGAAGAATATGAGTGGGAAGCGACCGGTGCACCGTACAGGATCACGTCGGTCAATTCGAAGTTGGACCGAACAAATAAAACAAATTAAACATCTGTCGATAAAAAAATGCAGAATAGTATGAAACGTGTACTTGTTTTTTTAATAATAGCATTTCAAGGAATAATCAGTGTTAGTTGCATTGCCACAAAGACAGGAAACAGCATGTATGATCTTGACTATAAACTTTCATTGCATTTAGGTCAGCTATCGGTTTATGAATCATCAAACAGACGCCTTGTCCGAATAAACAAAAATAACGGAATAATTAATGAAGCCGAGTTTTCTTTGGATCGTCAATGTATTAGCACTAAAGGAATCACTTTGCTTATTCCAGATGATTTACAAAACTATTTAGATGTAAAGCTGGCGGATATTGTTGACATGGTTGGATCACCTCATGCTGATACTGGAAGTGGCTTTTACATCCCGACATATGTTTGTGAGAATGCGAAGTTGTTAATGCTGATGCTTAATACAGAGGAGACTGTAATCGGGATAACAGTTCAAGATTTGTTGACAAATCAAATTGAAAGAATAATCAGTGAGAAATAGCATCGGGGCGATGGCAAAGAACCTGGTTGATTTGTCATGAAATGGATCTCATTCGAAGAGATGAACCATGCAATCACAGGCTCCCGATTGTCACACCTTGTTATATCCTGTTATGAGTTTTTCTTGCCCTTGCTTTTGCCCTTATGAGCGGCGCGGGCGTTGTTGAAACGGTGTAACATTTAATAAAGGGATTCAGTGAGCAGATCACAGAAAATCCTTTGTTTTCAACGGTTTCAGAGAATTTCACTAACGTCCTATAATCACTGGTGGATGCCTATGATTTCGGGGATTACAAATCGGGATTTGTGGTGGAGAAGAATATCAAGAATCATAAAAATGGAGGTGCGAACATGATGATCAAAGCGGTAAAATTCAGAAGGGACGGGTTCTATTCACAGCCGTTCGTATTTGGCGGTGAGGAGGGCATGGATCGGTTTGATCCCAAAGTACGCTATCGCGGGAGCCTGCAGAATTACCTGATCGATACCGGCGACGAGGTGATCCTTGTGGATACCGGACTGCCCGCAGGTACGCCGGAGGAAGTGCCGGACGAAAAAAGCATCTTGTACACAGGGAAAGATATCTCCAGCTACATGGAAGCATTTGCCGCCCTCGGCTATAAGCCGGAACAGGTGACGACGATCCTTCTGACCCATAAGCACGGTGATCATTCCGGAGAACTGCGTTCTTTTCCTAACGCAAAGATATACGTCAATGAAGATGAACTGTCTGCCGCAGAGCTTCGGGGCATTCCGAATATTGTCCCCGTTCAGTTCACCGATGGCGCGTACTATAATTTCCCGGCTTGTCAGAAGATCCGCGACGGAATCTATTTCATCAAAGCGAAAGGCCACACCAGCGGCAACAGCATTGTCATTTTAGAGGATGGCGGCCTGTTTTATATGATCCATGGGGATGTTACATATGTGGACGAGGCGCTCTATGAAAATAAGTTGTCTACGGTTTTCGATGATCTCCACGCAGCCCGCGAAACACTGGATCGGGTGAGAGAGTTTGTCCGGAATCATCCGACGGTCTATTGCGGAACGCATACGCCGCAGGGATACGAAAATCTGGAGACCAAAAGGGTCATAAATCTGGACAATCCCGTACCTACCGTTCTGGCAGAAGTCGATTTCCCGAAAAGTGAAGGCACCGGAAAATATGTCTGCTCAATCTGCGGCTATGTGTATGACCCGGCAGAGCATGAAGGTGTAGCTTTCGAAGATTTGCCGGATGATTGGAAATGTCCCCGATGCAAGCAGCCCAAGGAAAAATTCAACAGAGCATAATACATATCGTCTGATTCAGCCAAATTCCCGTTTGTCGGGACATCGATAAATCGCGAGTTTAAGGAGAATCATATGACCAGAATCGCCTTTCGTAATAGAATTGGTTCATTCCTCTTGACCGTACTCTTTGGGATCATAGGCGGAGCATTGGTGGGATTCTTTGAGCAGTACTCTCACGATGACCTGTGGGCTTTTGCACTGTTTGGGTCAATGACATTAGGCTTTTGGATGTGTACGACATCTCTGATCGTTCTTTTCAG
>JAEEGL016008964.1_pt1 | contig 53677 bp, 40 predicted proteins | sample 9134231 | NCBI WGS metagenome assembly JAEEGL01 (sample SAMN16246548, study PRJNA631951) | gut metagenome | biome: gut microbiome; feature: rumen; material: fiber-attached | host: Bos | place: Iran: Karaj | collected 2018-10 | reverse complement strand
GGCTCTGGCATTCTCTCGGCCGGACCCCAGTCGAGCTCCATGGTGTCATAGTGAGAGCAATAGAAGTCCTCTTCGCGGTCCAGACTACGGTTAGTCATAGCGTTTCGTGGACTACGCCGTGTGAATACTAGCAGCCGGTAATCAGCCGTCAGTGCCGGCAAGTACTCATCATACATTGTGTTTACATTGGGACCGAGATTTATAGGACGGAAAGGCACAGGATTCTCTACAGCGTGCTTTCGCCAGCGTGCTATTTTTAGCCCTTCGTTGGCGCGGTTTTTCCAGTGTATGGGATCCAAAGTGAGACAGCGTTCATAACTCGCTATGGCATCTCCGTAGCGTTCCATGTACATCTGTTGATTGCCAAGTACCAGCCAGGCTTCAGCGTATCCGGGGTCTATGTCCAATGCCTTGAGCAGCAACTTTTCGGCTTCTTCATATTGTCCCACCACACCTTTCTCCACAGCTTGCTCGAAAAGAGCCAAACTCTTCTTGTTCTGTCCGATAGCCAGCAGTGGCAACAGGAACATCAGAATAAGGGTTCTTTTCATAGGTTTACAATTTCACCAAACGTCGGGTAGTGTTGCCATAGCGAAGGAGGTAGGAGCCTGATGGCAGATGACCTAGATCGATTCTGAATGCTGAATCTTGCGTCTTGAATTGGCTTATCACACTACCGCTCATATCATACAAGATCAGGTATTGGCCTTTTTCAGCATTCATGTTTCGACATTCAACATTGACTATGCCGGTGGTGGGATTGGGATAAACTACGAATGTCGAATTCGGAATGTCGGTATTATCCCCGATTCCCAAGGAATATGCCCCTTCGGGATTGCCGGTTGTGAGGGTGAGCGAGTAGGTGTGTATAGTAACACCATCCTCGGCGGTAACAGTGAGGGAGACAAGAGTCGAAGTATCGTCAATGGTGGTTATCGAGGTGCTCACTGTAGCGTCGTCCACCTCTGGGGTTCCCGAGATCTCGGTGGGATTAAGCAGGGCAGGGTCGTCTACATGTATTGTGTAGTTGAGTCTATTTTTACGGAAATAATTCACAACATTTCCGTCGATGCTCACTCCTGTGAGCCAGGCACTATAGATAAACTCTAGATCGTCAATGGAAAGAGAGTCGTTGCCGTCGCCACTGCCTTGTATGGAGTTGGTGGTAAGGTTCACCAGCAGGTAGGCACCCTCACTGGCACCGTCGTAGACAAAAGGAACCTTCACCTGAATCCATTCCGGCGTGGTTGCCGACGTTGTGGTGCGGGCGAAGCGTGCAATGGCTTTGCCACAGTATTTGTCCGTTGCCTCCTCATGATTAGGGGCTTGGAAGTCGTTGTCGCCGTGTAAGATGGCTGACACCTGGGCTTTCGAGGTCTCTGAGGCAGCATAGAAGCTTACCCACACGTACATTGAATCAGGCGTGCCACTGAAAGGCTGGCTGTGGTCGGGGTTACTACGCTGGGTGTAGTTGTAATTATCCTCGCTGGCTGGCGACATTGAACCAGCGTGGATTCGGCCGGTAGTCATATTACCGTTGGCCTTAATACCCAAGATAGATTGGCAGTATATGGTCAGATAGTGGCTGCCCTCGCTTCCAGGCCGTCCACCGTCACGACGGTAGTGGTGTGGCGACGAGGCCAACGAGGCCAGGCTGCCGTCCGACGAAGCAAAAGAATTCCAATGTGTGGGCTCCGAGGTGGCGCCACCATCCCACTGCTCGAAGCCAGGGTTGGGCAATTGATATTGTGCGTTGGCAAAAAATGCGGTCAAAGCAAGAGAGAGAAGGATGAATTTTTTCATTAGTGTTAATTGATGGGATATTATATTTATCGGTGTTATAGGTGTAAATAGTGGGTAGCACTTGTTTTCGTATGCTACCCACTACTCACAAATCTACTGCCAATGGTTATTTTGTCACCAGGCGATAGGTGTCGCTAGCGATGACGTATTCCTCATCGGTGGTGCAGACAACGACAGCCATCTTCGATTTGGGGGTGCTGAGGATGACATCCTCGCCCATGACGTTGTCGTTCTTGCTGAAGTCGATATCGATGCCGAGGCATTCAAGTCCCTCGAGGATAGGACGACGCATGAACCATGCGTTCTCTCCGATGCCGCCGGTGAAGAGCAGAAGGTCGCAGCCACCCATCTCAGCCATATAGCCACCAATGTAGCGTTTGACGCGTAGGGCAAACATGTCGAAGGCATAGGTTGCGCGCTCGTCGCCTGCATCGCGGCCGGCGCGGATGTCGCGCATGTCCTGTTTGTCACCGCTGATGCCCAAGAGGCCGCTCTGTTTGTAGAGCAGTTTGGTGAGGGCCTTGCTGTCATAGCCTTGGTCCATGAGATAGAGGATGACGCCGGGGTCGACATCGCCGCAGCGGGAACCCATGATGAGACCCTCGAGGGCGGTCATACCCATGGTGGTGTCGAAGCTCTTGCCGTGGTCGATAGCGGCAATGGAGGCGCCGCTGCCGAGGTGGCAGGAGATAATCTTCAGGTCGTTCCAGTCTTTGCCGATCATCTTAGCGGCCTTTTCAGCAACGAACTTGTGGCTGGTGCCGTGGAAACCGTAGCGGCGGATGCCATATTTCTCATACATCTCATAGGGAAGGCCATAGAGGAAGGTCTTTGGCGGCAATGTGCTGTGGAATGCGGTGTCGAACACTACAGCCTGAGGAACATTGGGCAGCACTTCGCGCATGGCATAGATGCCGGCCAGGTTGCCAGGGGTATGCAGGGGTGCCAGATGTTCGAGACTCTTAATCTGTTCGATCACTTTGTCGGTCACCAGAGCGCTCTCCTTGAAAATCTCGCCGCCATGGGCTACACGGTTACCGACAGCGCCGATCTCTTTGAGATCCTTGATGACACCAATTTTGGGGTCGGTGAGAGCGGCGAGAACAATTTTGATACCTTCGGTGTGGTTGGGGATAGGCTTCTGCTCGTAGTGCTTCTGACCATTCCATTTGTGGGTGAACTCACCCATGTCCAGACCGATACGCTCCAGCAGACCCTTGGCCATCACTTGAGCATTGTTTGCCATGTCGACCAGCTGATACTTAATCGATGAACTTCCGCAGTTTAAAACTAAGACTTTCATTTTATTGTATTTTTTTGATTTTTATTTTGTTATATGTCTATCATGTGTGCTGTTGAATGTTCAAAGATACGAAAAAAAAAGGAATCCATGAAAAAAAAATGTTAAAAGTGTGACCCAAAAAGGGCTGTTTTCCGTCTATATAGTAGAGGGAAAATTTTTCCCCACCCCGAAGAACAACAAATACATTAAGAGATGAAAAAAAAGATTTTTTTATTGGCCTGCCTGCTGCTGGGATGCGGTGTGCTGTCGGCGCAGGGCGTGCAGTCCTACCAGATGTGGACGAACACGGAAGAGTATGTCTCCATTGTCTCCACAGGCACGCGGCTCACCAGTGTGGTGGGTGACGGCGGCACCCAGAACATCGCCATGCCGTTCGAGTTTCCCTTTGGCGAAGCCACGATAGCCCAGGGCGACCCCATCTGTATGCGTGCCGACGGCTACATGCTGCTCAACAGCGGTACGGGCACGCACAATGCCTATGGCTATTGCAACACGGGCACGCGCGTCATTGTGCCGTTCCTGCTGGTGGACGGGCAGATGCCGCAGGGCAACTCGGGTTGCTGGTGGCAGGTGGATACGGCCGACGACGGCCGCCAGGTGCTGGTGGTGGAGTTTCAGCATGTGCAGCACTACAACGTGAGCACCGACAACTTCAACTACCAGGTGCGTCTCTACGAGAACGGCGACGTGGCGGTACACTACGGCCACATGGAAAACCACGCCAACGACAGCTCGTTCAACTTCATGATGGTGTCGGATGTCATCGCCGGCTACAACGACGCCATTGCCCTGATGGGCAGCTGGGACAATCCCACGGCGTTCCACCCTTACACGATGGGCAGCAGCTCGTCGTCGGTGCCCCACCACATCACGGGCATGCCCGACAGTGGCCTGGTGGTGACCTACTACCGTCCCGAGCCTCCATGTCCGAAGCCTACCCATGTGCGCGCCGAGGAGCTGGAGGCCACGTCGTGTCAGCTGATGTGGACCGGCAACGGCGTGGGGGGATGCACCTATGAGGTGTATATGGACACTACCCCTTTCAACGTCAACTATCCCGGCAGCCGCCCGCTATTATCCACCAACGACACGGTGCTCTACCTCGACTCGCTGCTGCCGAACCACCAATACGCCGGATACATCAGGTCGAACTGCGGCGCCGACGTGAGCAACTGGGCGTCGTTCAGCATCTACACCCCCTGTGTGTCCATCTCGCATGCCGAGCTGCCCTTCACGGAGGATTTCGAGTTCTATACTGGCTCTCAGTACCGGCGCACCCTCTTCAATCCCGGCTGTTGGCGCGGAGATGGCTATGTCACCCAGCAGAGCGGCTACGGCGGCCACCGCTGCCTGTTTCTCTCCAACGGCAACGACGCCCAACCTATCATAGTGGCCCTGCCGGCCATCGACAGCGTGAGCGAATTGGAGCTCACCTTCTCGGTGCAGCAGCAGAGCGGAACGCTGGAGGTGGGTGTGCTCGATGCGGCCGACAACCTGTTGAGCTTCGTCCCGGTGCAGACCATAAGTGCGCCTGCCAACACATGGACCACCCGCTCGGTGCGTTTCAACAACTATCAGGGTACGGGCAAGGCCATTGCTTTCCGTGTCACAACGGCGGTGTCGCGAATCTATATAGACGATATCGAAGTGCATGTGGCCGTGGGTTGCCCGGCGGTGGAGACGGTGACGGTGGGCGATGTGACCCATGCGACGGCCACTGTCAGTTGGACCGACCCCAACCTGGTGGGCAGCTACCGTGTGGTCTACCACCCGTTGTTGTCACCTTCCGCCACCACGACAGTCAACGCCTCTGCCTCGCCCGTGTCGCTCACAGGCTTGACGCCCGACGAGGACTATGTGGTGGAGGTCTACAGTCTCTGCGGTAGCCAGCAGGGTGCGGCGGTGGCCGATACCTTCAGTACCCTTTGTGCCCCAGTGACGGCGCCCTTCGGCGAGAGCTTCGAAGGCGAGTCCCTCTCCCGCTGCTGGACGGTGCGGAGCATGCGCTTCCTCAGCAGCAACCCGGTTCCTGCCTGGCTGCCCGGGGTGAGCACCACTATGGCGACGGCGGGCTCCGGGTCGCTGCGTCTGGAATCCAAGCGTAGCAATCTGGTGGGCCGCGAGGCCTCGTGGGTGGTGCTGCCCACGATGACCGACGCCCCCAACCGGGTGATGGTGGACTTCGACTACAGGGTGCCCAGCGGATATGAATATGTAGAGCTGGCGGTGGGTATCACCAGCAGCGAGACTGACACCAGCGGCTTTGTCCGTCTGGCTTCCATCCGTCCGTCCGACGGCAACTGGCACCGCTACAGCTTTAATTTCGCCCTCAGCGGCATCACCGACGGCCGCATCGCTCTGTTGCAAGACAACCATAGCGACCACAGCTATGCCGGAGGCTTGCCAAACGACTATGGCTATCTGGACAGCGTCGTGGTGACGCCCTTCACGGGCTGCATGAGGCCTGTGGCGTTGGCGGTGAGCATGGTGAGCGACGAGGAGGCCACGGTCTCGTGGGTCGACGTCAACGGCGCGGGCACCTACGAGGTGAGCTGCGGCCCGCAGACGGTCACTGTGATGGGCGACACCAGCTGGACCTTCACCGGCCTCAGCCCCCAGACGACCTACGCCGTCAGTGTTCGCACGGTGTGCCCCGACGGCTTCACGGAGGCCATCAGTACCACCTTCACCACCACCTGCCCCGGCATCAGTGTGCTGCCGTGGAGCGAGAACTTCGACAGCTGGCCTACGGAAAGTTTCGACTCCTGCTGGACGCGCCTCGAGGGACCCGATCACTATTCCTGCGTGGAGGTTTTCTCTATGACCCATAGCGTCAGGATGAATTCCGACCTGTGGCAGGGCGACACGGCCCGCTCGTTCTTGGTGCTGCCGTTTGTGGCGGTGCCTTACGCGGGCCTCTCCCTCTCGATGAACGTGTCGGGAGTGAGCACCAGCATGTCCGATGCGATGCTCGAGCTCGGCGTGATGACCAACGTCACCGACCGGAGCAGCTTCACGGCCTTCGACACCATACCCTTCGTCAACGGAATAACCAACTGGACCTACTATGAACATGCCCTCAGTGGCATCGGCGACGGTCGTCTGGCGTTGCGCCTGACGAGTTTCAGCAGCTGGAAGCAGGTCTTGATAGACGACCTCTCGCTCTTCTACGCCACCTCGTGTGTGCGTCCCGACAGCTTGGTGCTCGACAGCGCCGACCTCGGCAGTCTCAGTGTGCGCATCGTCGACCCCGACACAGCCGGGCAATACCGCCTGTGGTGGAGCGACGGCAGCACCATCGACTCGGCCGACGTCAGCGGCTATACCTACACCATCACCGGCCTGCACCACTCCACAAGATACAACGTCTCGGTGGCCTCGATTTGCCCGTCGGACGGCACTTTGTCCACGGTGCTCGATGTCCGGATGGCGACGGCTTGCGGAGTCATTTCCCACAACGAGTTGCCGTGGAGCGAGAGCTACAATGACGGCCTGGGCCTCTGCCAGAGCTTCATCGACTACTGCTATCCCGGCAACAGCGGCGACCGTACGAACCGTACCATAGGCCGTGGCAACAGTGGCGCCCTGGTACCCAATGTGGGCTATAACTACGAGCCTTTCTATTACGTGATGCCGCAGGTGGACAGCCTCGGCGGTGTGGCCGTCGATTTCTGGGCGAGGGGCGAAGCTACGGTGCAAGTGGGCGTGATGAGCGACCCTGCCGACACACTGACCTTCACCGCCATACAAACCATTACGCTCCCCTCGCTGACCGACTGGCACGAATACTATGTGTCGCTGGGCTCCTACAGCGCCACCGATATCCATGTGGCCATGCGCTTCGGCAATGGCGGAAGCAGGTTCCATGCTTCGGTGGTGGTGGACGACGTGATGCTGGTGCATGACCTCACGTGCCAGGCTCCTGACTCGGTGAGCGTGGCCGCAGTGACCGACAGTTCGGCGCTGCTGGTGGTACACGACCCGCGCGGCGTGGGCCACTACCGTGTCTATGTCATGGGCGACACCATCGACTTCCACGGCGACAGCGTCATGGTGGGCGGCCTGCAGCAGGTGACTGAATACACCCTGGCGGTGGCCTCGGTATGCACGGAAGGCCTGGCCACCTTCCCCGTCGAGGTGACCTTCACCACCGACTGCGGCATTAACGAGCTGCCGTGGGAAGAGGACTTCGAGACCTTGCGCACCAACCGCATTGCCCCCTGCTGGAACTACGTGGCGGATTCGAGCAGCCGTCCGTGGGTGTTCAACAATAGCATGTCTGTCCGTTCGGGGCAGCAGGCCCTCACCGGCAGTGTCGCTGTGGGCGACAGCCTCGTGACCGTGGTCTCCCCGCTGATACACATTGCCGATACCGACCTCTATGTCAACTTCCTGGCAAGGGTGTACCAAAGCGTATACAACGACAGCGCGATGCATGGCACACGGATACCGATGCGTGTGAGGGTGTCCTACCAGGACGACGCCATGTCGCTGCCGGTGGTGATTTACGACGACTCCCTGCAGTCATACGAAACCAGCTACAGTGCGGAGAACCAGTGGCATCTGGTGGAAATTGCCACCACCCAGGTTCCTGTCGGTACGGGTAACTTCTACTTCAGCTTTTTCCGCGACACCATCGCCAGCTCGGCCTCCTTTGCCCTCGACAGCATCGTGGTCTACGCTATCCACCACGCACCACCTTGTATGGCCGTCGACGACGTGACCGTCAGCGACACCACGCTGACAAGCGCCACGCTGGTCTGGACCCCTCGCGGTGTAGAGGAGACATGGCAGGTACACCTCTTCAACACCTTCACCGACAGCCTTATCACCACCGGGATACCCACCGTCACCATCACTCATCTCAGACAAGCCACCGACTATCGTGTAGCGGTGGGTCCCATATGTGACGACGGCACGGTGCTGTGGAGCGACACCTTGGATTTCACCACGCTTGAGTGTACAAAGGTGGACGACCTTAGCGTCACCGTCCTCTCGTTCCACTCGGTGAGGGTAGGCTGGCAGGCACATACCTCCGGCCCATGGAACATCGAATATGGGGAGCCGGGATTCTCCCAGGGCATGGGTACCCGCGTGGTAGTGCCCGAGTACATCCCCCACGACGGTGTCGTGGAGTATATTCTGGACAGTCTCCAAGAGGCTACTACCTACCAACTCTATGTAAGAACGTTATGCGACGATGGTCTTACCAGTGTCTGGACAGATCCCGCCACCTTCACCACGGCCCTCGAGGGCATAGTCGACCATAATGCGCTCTCCGATGTCTCGTTTAGCGTCTTCCCGAACCCGTTCACAAATCATGTGACGCTGACATGCAATGTCGGCGAACCCCTGGCAGTAGCTGTCCTCACCGACCTGCAGGGACGCCGATGCGAAGTGGCGCTGAGGCCCCAGGGCGAAGGCAGGTACCTGCTCGAAATGGACGATTTTCCACAGGCAGTCTACCTGCTCACGGTGGTCACCACGTCGGGTCATACGGGAACGCTGCGACTGCTGAGGACAGAGCTATCACGATAGCGAAGCGCATCACTCAGCGACCACCTCGGCAGCGCCGTTGACAAGATATTGGCGCCCGCTGGCCCCCTCGCGGCAGAGCCAGCGGGTGCGCCTTTTCTCGAGGGCCGTGAAAATCATCTCGGGCCTTTTCTTCAGACGGAAGCGACAGCCGGGTGTCAGGTCGTCGAGGGTGCGGTGCTCCTCGTCGCTGTAGCCGTCGTCGTAGCGGTGCAGTGCTGCCTCTATCTGCTTGGCGATGGGGTGGGAGAGGGGTATACGTTGCGTGTAGCGCGCTAACGCGGACTGCACTTCCGGCGGGAAGAGGGCACCATGGGTGGCGAGGAGGCGCGCATACTCTCCTTGCCACTCGTGGCCGTGGGGCTGCACGTCGCTGTAATGCAGACGCGTCTCCAAGTGCGCCGCCTCGTGGAGGAACACCCAGAGGAAGAGGTAGGGATTAAGGTCCCCGTTGATACTGATTTCGTGGAATGGATGGTCGGGTCGCGGCCAGCGGTAGTCGCCAAGCTTCGTGCGTCGCTCGCGAGTGATGTGGAAATGTACCTTGTGGTGGTTGAGGAAGTTATAGACCATGGCCACCGCCTCTGCCGGGAGGTGGTTGGCGAGTATCCTGCGATAGTGCTCCTCCTGCGTCAAAACGTGGGACAGTCGCAGTCGCTGCGGTTGTGTTTGTGCATGTTCACACTGCTGCTGCATGCCGCCAGCGACACGCTGGCAAGAATCATCAAGGCTATAAGCCGTAGGGTTGTTTTCCTTCTCATAGTTGCATTAACGCTATAAGTGTGTTTTTATTGTTTAAGTGTTTGTCAAAGATAAAAAAAGCAAAAAAACTTCATAGGGAAACATGTATTTGAGAAAAAATGTGTATATTTGCATTTTATTTTGGATTCAATATGGATAGGGTAAAAGCTCTTTCTGTGGTGATACTCTTGGTGTTGTGCTGTTTCCAGACACAAGGCCAAGTGCAGGATTCCGTCGACGTGACCGATTATGATATCACCCTCGATCTCAGCACTGGCGCACCGTTCCACGGTGATGCCGTGTTGACGCTACAGCTGTTGCGCCCTTGTGCTACTGTCAGCCTCGACCTCATTGGTGTGGTGGACTCTGTCGAGCTTGCAGGCACACGCCTCTCCACAACCTCACTGGCTGCTCTACCTACCTCGGGAATCGCTGTATTGCAGCCTTTTACAATCCATGTATGGTACTCTTGTCAGGGATATGTAGAGAGTGGTGGTTGGGGTGGTATGCATTTCGACAATGACATGAGTTATAATCTCGGCGTAGGCTTCAATGCCGACCCGCATGTCATGGGCCGAGCCTTCTTTCCCTGCCGTGACAACTTCACCGACAAGGCCACCTATACTTTCCATGTGCGGACCCGTGCAGGCTGGACTGCTGAATGCGGAGGCATGCTGCAGAGCCGCACTACCAATGATGACGGCACCGAGAGTTCTGTCTGGCATATCGCACAGCCTACACCTACCTACCTTGTCTCCGTCAGCCAGGCTGCGTGGAAGCGTATCTACGATACGATACCTTCACTCTATGGCAATTATCCTGCCACTTACGGCTACCTGAGCCCCACGGCCAATCGTGTGCAGCAGGTTTTCGCCGAGCTCGACTCCGTAGTGCCGATGTTCGAACGTTGCTTTGGTCCCTATCGTTGGGGACGCATAGGCTATATTGCCACCAACCGTGGTTCCATGGAGCATGTCAACAACATAGGCCTTGCCAAGCAGGCCATGAGCAGCATCAGCGAAGCAGGCCAGTCCACCATTGCACACGAACTCGGTCATGCCTGGTTCGGCAACCTCATCACCTGCTCCTCCGAAAGCGACATGTGGATCAATGAAGGGGGTGCTTCCTTCACCAGTGAGGTGGCTATGGAAGCTGTCAACGGTCGCGCTGCATCCGATGACTACTACCAGCGTAATCTCGAGAATGTCCTGCGCACCACCCATCACACCGACGGTTCCTACCGGGCCCTCAGTCCCATGCCCCACAATTACACCTACGGTTCCACTACCTATGACAAGGGCTGGATGGTATGGCACTCCCTCCGCGGTTACCTAGGTGAAGAGGTTTTCTACAACGCCATTCAGCATCTCATGGATGTCTGCGCCTTTGGTAACATCGACTCCTACAGTCTACGCGACTCATTGAGTCTCTATACGGGTGTGGACCTCACTGACTTCTTCGATTTCCATGTCTTCTCCCCTGGTTTCGTCGACTACAATCTCGAATATGTCGGCAACCTCACCAGCTGCGGTGGCGACAACCGCTTCCACATCCGACAGCAGAGTGTGGGCACCTCGCAGTCTCCAGCCTCCCACCGCATCCCGATGACCGTTTATTTCTACAACGATGACAGCGGCACTCCTACCTTGGACTCTGTCAAACATTGGATAACCTTTGACGGTTCAGAAAATCACTTCAGTCTTGGCGGTTTTTCTTCCATTGGATTCGACCCCGTTTTCTGTGTGCTCGACCGTGACTGTGAAATCTCCGATGCCGCCATCGTCGATGGCACTCTTCTTGAAGGCTATGGAGTTCGCCAAACCCTCTCGCAGGTACACATGAGAGTGCGTTCCGAAGATTCCGTGCACTCATACCCCAAATACTTCTATGTCGAACACCACATGGCTCCAGCCATGGACGAAATGCCCGAAGGAGTGGTGCGCCAGGCAGGCCGCTATTGGGTGCTCCGCGGTACATGGACACCTGAAGACCATGTCGCGGGATTTTTCCGTTTCATTCGCACCGGCAGCTCGTCCAACTACCCCAATCTTGACTACGGCTTTTACAACATGGCTGCCACTGCTGACTCTCTGGCACTATTCTACCGTCCCAATAGTGATACACCGTGGATGCTCTGCTCGCACGTCCGTGAAGGTAACACCAATGAGGGTTGGATGGTGGCCGAAAATATTGAGCAAGGTGAATATACCCTTGCTGTCGTTGACTTCGAGCGACTCGCCATTGACAGTCCTGATCCCGTAATGCGTGATTTGAAACAAGAGATCAATCTCTTCCCCAACCCTCTCGGCAAAGGGCAACCCCTCACCATTGACATCGATACCAATATTCCCTTCACCGTCCGCATCGTCGACAGTGAAGGACGACTTGTATGGCAGCGCGATGACTGTCGCAGTGGCCAAAATCTCGACCCCAAACTGCCCAAAGGTTCCTACATCGTACAGATAGAAAACAAAACCATATCCCTCCAATCGAAATTGATACAGCTATGATGAAAATAAAAAATCTCGTCGTCGCCGTGCTCGCAGGACTCTCGCTCTCTGCCACGGCACAGTACACCCAGCAACTGGGAAGCAACAATGAGTTTATGCTCAAAGTAGAAGGTGGCTACGGCTTCTTCATGGGCAACGTGGGCGAAGCCGGCGATAACGGCTACAACCTCAATAAGTTCCATAGTATGGCCAACCTCAATGTCATGGCCGGTGTCAACATCAGCCAGGACTGGTTTCTCGGTGGCGGTGCAGGCTTCAACTATTTCCTCAGCCCCAACCAGCAGACTGCCGAGTCGTATATGGGTGCCAACGTATTTGTCGACATGGACTTCCGTCCCATATGGAAAGCTATCATGGGACTCGACTACCAGCCCACCTCCATCAAGTTCGCCCCTCTCCTCGGTGTCCGAGTTGGCGGCAGCATGCTCTTTGCGGACGACATGCTCTTTTCCCCCCTGGCTGAGGTCTACGGTGGCCTCAACTGGTACTACTGGTACCACATCCATGGCATGCGCAATATGACCCGCAACTGGCACAGTTTCTACATCACCCTTGGTGTGGCTTACATGCAGCAGACCGTCTTTTTACCCGTTCGTATAGGTTGGAGGTGGTAGGCCATGCAGAGTACACGCCAAAATAAAATCTGCCGCCTCATCCAGCAGGACATGGGAGACATCTTCCTCCGTGAGATGAAACCTCTCCTTGGCCCTTCGCTTATCACAGTCACACGTGTGCGCATCACCCCGGATCTCTCCATAGCACGCATACACCTTTCCATCATGGTTATAGGCGATGGCTCGCAGGAGAGTCTCCTGGCACTCATACGAGAAAACACTCCCGACTTGCGCCGTCGTCTCGGCCTCCGAGAAGGCAAACAGTTGCGCATCATCCCGCACCTCGAATTCTACCTCGACGACTCTCTCGACTATATCGAGAACATTGAGCGCCTCCTCAAGCAATAACACATTAACACATTCATGCATTGAGAATTGAAGGCCTCATCGCTGTACGCTACCTCTTCTCCCGCAAGCAGCGGTCGGTGGTCAACGTCATCTCCTGGATATCCCTCGTCGGTCTGATGGTGAGCACTACGGCGCTCATCGTTGTCCTCTCGGTCTTCAATGGTATCGGTGACATCACCAAGCAGCTCTTCGGTACCTTCGACCCCGAGCTCTCCATTGAGACCACCCAAGGCAAGACTTTCCACGCTGCCGACATCGATCTCACGCAGCTCCGCGCTATCGAGGATGTCGACAAAGTTTCATGCCTCGTCAGCGAGGTGGCATGGGTCACCAACGGCTCTAACCAGGCCATTGTAAAGCTCCGCGGAGTTGACGACCAATATCCTGCCGTCACCGGTATCGACACCCTCATCCACCGCGGCCAGTATATGCTAGGTGACCGCAATGCCTTTTTCCTCGTCGTGGGTGAACAGATCTTTCACGACCTCGCCATGACGCTCCCGGCAGCCACTCCGGCAGCCATCCACATCCCTAAGCGCGGCACTACCAATATAGGCCACACCACTGACGAAGCTTTCAACATCGCCTATGCCTATCCCGTAGCAACATTCCTCATACAGCAGGACATCGACCGGCAGTATGTCATCGCTGACATCGATCTCGTACGCCAACTCATGCGCTATGATCCCGACGAATGCACCTCTCTGGCTGTTAAACTCAAACCTGGAGCCGACCTGGACAAGGTGAAACAAAGTATTCGCCACCACCTGTCTGCTTCCACCAACACACTCATAGTTAAAGATCGTTACGACCAGCAGCCTCTCTACTTTAAGATATATCGTACCGAACGCCTCGGTATCTATCTCGTCCTCTCCCTCATCATCCTCATCTCGACCCTCAGCCTTGTGGCGTCACTCTCCTTGCTTATCCTCAATAAACGCGACGACATATTCATCCTCCGCAGCATGGGCATGGAACGCCGTTCCATACGACATGCCTTCCTCCTCGAAGGACTTCTCATTTGTGCCTCCGCTGTCATCGCAGGCCTTCTCCTCGGATTCACTGTCTGCTTCCTCCAGCAGCGCTTCGGTATCATTGGTATGGGCGACGGCAACTTTGTCGTCCCCGCCTTCCCTGTGGCTATGCGCGCCGTCGACTTCCTCATCACTTTCCTCCTCGTCATGGCCATCAGCTCCCTATCGGTCTCCCTCACTGTTCGTCGTGCGAAGTTATAACAGAAAAACAAACAGATTAATAAACAAAGCATATACCAAAACATAATGAGTAAAGATATTGTTTGCAGCGGCATACGCCCCACGGGCAACCTCCACTTGGGAAACTATTTCGGCGCTTTGCGCAACTTCGTCCGTATGCAGGATGAGTTCGACTGCTACTTTTTCATCGCCGACTATCACTCGCTGACCACGCACCCCACGCCGGGTAGCATCTACGGCGATGCCAGCAAGATCATGGCTGCCTACCTCGCCGCCGGCCTCGACCCCGAGAAGGCTACCATCTACCTTCAGAGCGACCTTCCCGAGACTGTGGAGCTCTACCTCTTCTTCAACATGAACGCCTATCTCGGCGAGCTGGAGCGCGTCACATCCTTCAAAGACAAAGTGCGCCAAAACCCCAACAACGTCAATGCCGGTCTCCTCACCTATCCCACTCTCATGGCCGCCGATATCCTCATCCACAAGGCTACAAAAGTCCCTGTGGGCAAAGATCAGGAACAGCACCTCGAGATGACTCGCACTTTTGCCCAGCGCTTCAACAGCATGTACGGCAGCGAGGTGTTCCCCCTGCCACAGGCCATAGGCTCCGCCACGGGACTCGTCAAAATACCGGCACTGAATGGTGCTGGCAAGATGGGCAAAAGCGAAGGAGAAGCCTCCACCATCTTCCTCACCGACGAGCCTGCTGTCATACGCAAGAAAATCATGAAAGCCAAGTCCGACAGCGGCCCCACGGAGATGAACCAGAAAAAGCCCGAGGAGATTGAGAACCTCTTCTCACTCCTACGCGCCGTTTCCACACCAGACACGGTGGAATACTTCGACGACCTCTACAACCGCTGCCAGATACGCTACGGCGACCTCAAGAAGCAGCTTGCCGAAGACATGGTGGCTTTCGTCGAGCCCCTGCGCCAGCGAATCCTCGAGATAGGTGCCGATCAGCAGGCACTGCAGCGCATCTTCGACCACGGCCGCGACAAAGCCCGCGAGAGTGCCCAGAAGACCCTCGCCGAGGTGCGTCGTGTCATCGGCTATCGCGACTGACCTTCCCACAACCCTTTCCCAACATTCTTAAGGAATGATCTTGGGGGCAGTATAAGGAGAAATGGGACAAAAAAAAACCGCTCAATTGAGCGGTTTCATTTTTTGTTTTAGGCAATTAAGCCTCGGGAGTCTGTTCAGGAGTCTCACCTTCGCAGGGGGTCTGCTCAGCGTCCATGGTAGCAGTCTGGGTCTCCTCAGCAGCGGTCTCGGGCTGGGCCTGATCCTTGTTTTCAGTCAGAACGTCTTCCTTGTTCTCTTTGTTCTCCTCGTTGCTGCTGCAAGCGGCAAAACCGAACATACCGGCGATAGCGAGTGCGAAAATAACTTTCTTCATTTTTAATTTAATTTTTTAAAGGTTTATTTTAGTTGAAATTTCTTTGTTTTTTAAAATTTCGGCTGCAAAAGTACAACATAATCTATAAGTGTTAAAAAATAAAATTACAACAATTCTTAAAATTTTTATAATGTTTTGATTATCAATGTTTAAATTTTTTATTTTTGGAAAGAATTTCCATCGTTTCACCTGTTATTCCTTTTATTATAGACATAAAAAAGGGTAAAAAATAGGCCTCTTCTGGAAGGAAGAGGCCTAAAGGGTCTAAGGTATTTATAGATAAACGTTTAAGGCTAATTAGGGTAGGGGTACGAGGTTGCTGAAGCCCATGAACGCCATGGCGAGGATGCCGGCGGTGACAAGAGCGATAGGTACACCTTTCATTCCCTTGGGGGTGCCGGTAAGTTCCAGTTGTTCACGGATACCGGCGAAGATGACCAGTGCGAGGGTGAAGCCCACGGCGATACTGGCGGCGTAGACGATACTCTCGAAGAGGTTCATGTTCTTCTGGAAGACCAGGATAGCCACACCGAGGACGGCGCAGTTGGTGGTGATGAGTGGAAGAAAGACTCCCAGAGCCTGATAGAGGGCTGGAGCGATTTTCTTGAGCACAATCTCAACCATCTGCACGAGAGCGGCGATGACGAGAATGTAGGCGATGGTCTGCATGTACTCCAGATGTGCCGGTACCAGCACATACTGCATGATAAGGTAGGTCACGAGGGTGGCCAGCAACATGACGAAGAGAACAGCGCCTCCCATGCCGACAGAACTTTTCACATCTTTCGACACACCCAGGAAGGGGCAGATGCCGAGGAACTGGGCCAACACGACATTGTTGACGAAGATGGCTCCGATGATGAGTGCAAATATCGAGATTCCTGTCATAAATCTATCGTTTTATCGGTTGAATTCGAACTGCAAAAATACACACTTTTTCCGAACCGACCAAATTTTTTTCTTTAAACCTTAAACTTTAAACTAATAATCTATCTTATTCCACCCATCCGAGGATATCGCCTTTCTTGACCATCTGGCCTTGTTTGACGCAGGTACCCACGATGCTGCCAGCCTTGGTGGTGACGACAGGCATGATAGCATAAGAGGCTTCGATGTGACAGATGGTGGCACCCTCGGCGTATTTCGTCCCTGGCACCGGCGGGATGGAGGTATCTTCGAAATCCGTTTCCCACAACAAGCGTCCGGTGGCGGAGGCCACAATGGGGATAGCATTGGGTTTGTGGATATCTATATAGTTGAATGCACGCTCCGAAGCCTGCGTAGGTGCCAGCATGACTGGTCCGTTCTTTTCGGCACGGAGTTTCTCCACTTCCGCATTGAAGCGTTCTTTTGCCACCCCGCTCTTATAGTCGCGGTACTGGCGGTCGTGCATGGCAAGTTCGAAGAGTTCCTCGTCGTCCTGTCCGCGTTCCCAGCCGTTCTCTTCCATCTCTTTGATGTACCCGGGCAGTGCGTCAGGATAGGCGTCCTGAGGGTTGCCGGTATAGAACTCCTGCCCACTCTTTTGGGCAAGTTCTATAATTTCGGGAGCCAGCGGGCCAGGCAGATGGCCGGCGCGGCCGAGAATCATGCTCCACGAGTCCTTGTCGATCTGACTGAAACGGGGCTTGCCCTGTGCCATCGCCAGGAGATTCATCACGGCGATGTTTTTGGTATACTGGCTGAAGGGCGTCACCAGCGGGGGGTAGCCCAGCATAGGCCAGATGTGCTCCACTTCCTGGAAAAGCTGCACGGTGAGTTCCTCGAAGGATACCTCGGGCTTGCCACTCTTCTTGAGGGCCATGTTGATGGCGCCGTGCACCCCTTTGAGGTCGCTCATCATCGAGCCCATCATGCCGCCGGGAAGACCGCAGCCCACCAACAACGAGGTGCTGATGCGGTTGCCGGGGTTGATATAGAGGCCGAGGAAGTCGTCGACGAACTCCTGGTTCAGCTTGCGGGCTTCCATGTAGGCATCCATGTTGATGTCCTTGACGACGAAACCGGCATCCTTGAGCATGGCCTGTACGGAGATGACATCGGGATGCACCATGCCCCAGGAGAGAGGCTCGATGGCGCAGTCGATGACGTCGGCGCCGGCCTGAGCCACCATGAGAGTGGAGGCCATGGAGAGACCGGGGCCGGTATGGCCGTGGTATTGTACCACGATATGCGGATATTTAGTCTTGATTTCGTGTACCAGGCGGCCGAGGGTGGCGGGACGGCCCACGCCGGCCATATCCTTGAGGCAGATCTCATCGGCACCGAACTCGACGAGCTTGTCGACGATGCCCATGTAGTATTCCACGGTGTGGATAGGCGAATGGGTGATGGAGAGGGCGGCCTGCGAGATCATGCCGGCCTCCTTGGCATACTTCACGCTAAGTTCCAGATTACGAGGGTCGTTGAGGCCGCAGAAAGAACGCATAATGTCAACACCCTGGGCCTTCTTCACCTTGGCCATCAGTTGGCGCACATCCTTGGGCACTCCGTACATGCGGAGGCCGTTGAGGGCACGCTCCAGCATGTGGGTCTGGATGCCGGCCTTGTTAAAGGTTTTTGTCCAGGCACGGACCACCTGGTTGGGGTTCTCGCCATACATTAGGTTCACCTGCTCGAAGGCACCGCCGTTGGTCTCGATGCGGTCGAAGCAACCCATGTCGACAATCACGGGAGCGATACGCTCCAGCTGGTCGATACGGGGTTGGTATTTGCCGCTTGATTGCCACATATCGCGGTAAACCAGACTGAATTTTATCTCTTTGTTCATATTATAACCTATTGAATTAAAAAACATTACCCCATTTTATCATAAAAATGGGGAGATGCAAATATACAAACTTTTTTATAAATAGGTGTTTTCTTTATTTTTTTATGTATTTTTGCATTTTAAACGCGGAAACAAAAATGGCAGAGAAAGGACAATACATATATGATTATCCGCGGCCGATGCTGACGGCCGACTGTGTGGTGCTGAATGAGCGTGGCGAGATACTGTTGGTGCGTCGTGGCAACGAGCCCTTCCGTGGCTGCTGGGCGCTGCCCGGCGGCTTCATGGAGATGGACGAGACCATCGAGCACTGCGCCGTCCGCGAACTTAAAGAAGAGACAAGTATCAGTGTTATGGAGAAAGACCTCCGTCTGATAGGCGTCTATAGCGCCCCCGACCGTGACCCGCGAGGGAGGACGGTGACGGCAGCCTATCTGGTGAGAATCGGAGAATGCATAATGAGAAATGCCCATGCTGGCGACGATGCCGCCGAAGTGCGCTGGTGGCCCCTCAATGCGTTGCCGCCCCTGGCCTTCGACCACGCACAGATAGTGTCAGATGGGCAACGTCTGTAGGACCTCGGGATAGTCGATGGCGGCGAGGTATTCGTAGGCTCCTTCGGTACGGAGGAGGTCTTCGGGGGCGTGAGCGTCGGTGCTGACGATAACGGGAATTCTCAGCGTTTTCATCTCCTCGATGAGCCACTTGCCGGGGTAGTAGTCGGCATGGCGGCCCTTGTAGATGCCGCGGGTGTTGATTTCGCAGATGAGATCCAGCTCTTTTATTAGATGGATGGTCTCGAGGGCCAAGTTGCGGTACCAGGGTTCGTCCTCGTGGAAGTAGCGGTCGCGGTTGTGCATCACTATCTTGTCCGGATGGCCGACGACGGTGGGACGGTTACGCTCGAGCATGGCGTTCTCGTTGTGGAAATAGGCGCGCACACCGCAGCGGATGTCGCCGCCATAGTGCTTCATCAGGCCTTCGTCATAGGTCTGGTAGCGGCTGCCGTCGATCATCCACAGGTCGTCGGCGCTCCTCGCTGCGGCGCCTTCGGCGGGAATGAGATGGACGCTGCCGATGGTGTATTCCAGCTTCCCCTGCTCTATGAGGGGGGAGAAATCCTCGAGCATGCCGGGGACATAGTCCATCTCGAGACCGAGGTAAATTTTGATGCGGTCGGCGTATTCCTCTTTGAGGGCACGTACCTCACGGCAATAGCCCTCGTAGTCGGTGATGGAGTAGGTATTTTCAAACGGCAGGGGGCAGTGGCCCGTGAAGCCCAGCTCGGTGAAGCCGTGGCTGACGGCGAACTCCACCATCTCGCGCGGCGTGGCCTTGCCGTCGCAGTAGTTGCTATGGGTGTGGTAGTTGGTTTTAGAAAGCATAGACCATGCTGAGTGAAAGGCGCAGGTTGCCCACAGGCTCGGCGTAGCCGGCGCGGGTGTATTCCGCTTCGGCGGTGAAGTCGAGGCCGTTCGAGGTGGTGTAGGTGAGGCGGGGCTGTATGCGCCAGAGGTATTTGATGTCGTAACCACGGCCAAAAACTATTGGCGGAGTAGAAGGGAAATGTTGAGGATGTTCCTCCTCCTTAAAATTATATGCAAATCCAAGGAAGAGACCAGGACGCCAATGGCCTGTATTGCGCTCCACATCAAGCCACACGGTGTTGAAGTACCAATCCTCGATGGTGTTGTTGGCTCGCATCAGGTAGCCCCCCAAGGAGCAGCCCTCATAGAGATTGTTGTTCAGCAAAGTCTGGGCTTTGATGGTAACCTCGCCAAGATTAACTTTCCCAAAGACAGAAAAGGTGAGCGAAGAATGCTTTTCCTGAGTAGGTTGCACCGTTGTCGCAACTGTTTGTACCACGGGTTGGATGGTCTTGATATTGGCGGCGACACCGAAGAATACTTTATCTGTATTCCAACGCATCTGAAAGTTGAGTTCGGGAATAAGGCTATGGCGAGCAAAGAGGGTGCTGGAGGTGGGAGTGCCGTTGAGGAGTCCCTGACTCATATTGTCGAGCTGCCAGGAAGCAGCAGCGACAAATTCTAAGCCAGGAATAGAGTATTCATAACGCACTTGCGGCTGACGGGCATAGCAGTGAAAAGGGGCTCCCATATTGAGAGGGTTTGTCATGGGCATGATTTCATGGATGACCATGGGATACCAATATTGTCCAACCAGCAGTCGGTGGGTACTGACCACACTATCGAATCGACCGATACTTCCCTGGTGCGCCCATTTCATCTCGATATAGGCATGCCTTAAGCGCAGGTCGTTGATGGTGGCGTTGGTCGAGCCCGTGAAGTCGCCTTCGATATAGGCGCTGGTCTTAGCCCCCAGCATCTCGGGACCCGTGATGCGGAGGCCTAGGCGCGCGGTGATGGCCAACATATTGGCTTGCCAGCCGTCGTTGATGTCGTTGCCAAGACTGTCGAGCAGCACAGGCTTGGGGTAGAAGAGCATCATGTCCTCACGCCCGCCCACCACTGAGCGGCTGTCGGCGTAGTAGTGCGGATTCACGAAGCCATGGAAGTCGAGGCTAAAGGGCGACTGGGCCCATGCAGAGCCTGTTAACCCACAAACGCCCAGAAGGACTATCAGCAATCTTTTCATTTCTTAATTGCAAGGATGAGTCCAAGAGCCACACCCAGCAGGGCAGCGAAGAGCACCTGAAACTGCTCGTGCAGAATGAAGGTGATGGTATGTGCCGGAAACCAGAAGAGGGGTATGGTCTTCTTGATGACGAAGTTCCACTGCATATCCCAGTTGACCTTCTTACTGATAATCTCGCGCATTTTCATAGGCTTCAATAGGCCCGCCACGGTGCCACCGTTGTCGAGGATATGGATGTCGGTGCACTTGTGGAAGGTCATCATCACCGGGGCGAAGATACTGTTCATCAGCACGCTGACGGCAAATGCAATCCCTACCTTGCCCCATGTGAGTTCCGCTTCAGGTGCGAAGGTGGCATTGATGGTGGCCAGATCGGCAAAGCCCAGCTTGGACAGAAAAACCGGCGTGCCACTCTTGAATAAAATCATCGCCATTGTGATACACATGCCAAGAAAACCCCACACCATCATGCGTGGCACGATACCGAAACCAGGTTTGTTATAGACCCCTTCTCGGATGCGCAGGGCTAGGCACTCACCAAGGGTGGCGAGGATGGCAAACTTGAAGAATGCCAAAATGAAGGCCACGGGATAAGTCTTCGACGTTATGCTAAACCACTCGAAGAAGCCCGTGGCGGGGATGAAGAAGGGCGTCAGCACCGCGATGACGCAAATGATAAGTATCCAATCTGCTTTTTTCATAACTCTAATTTTTTATCTCTTAACTCATATCTGCCAAGTGGCGCCGTCCTTGCCGTCCTTGACAGTGACGCCGGCCTCCTTGAGGGCGTCGCGGATCTTGTCGCTGGTGGCCCAGTCCTTGTTGGCTTTGGCGGTGGCGCGGATATCGAGGATGATGTGCATCAAGCCGTCGATGAGGGCGGTGTTGTCGCTGGCGGCCTCGTCGCGCATGCCCATGACTTCGAAGAGGAAGGTGTCGAAGACCCACTTCAGCTCGTCGATGTCGGCCTGCGAGAGTTTCGTCTTGCCATCGACGGCGCTGTTGATAATCTTGGCGGCCTCGAAGAGGTGGCTGATGACCGTCGGCGTGGCGAAGTCGTCGTTCATGGCGTCATAGCAGTTCTGACGTATATGTTTCACGTCGGACGTGCTCTCCTTGGCAGGCTGTAGGCGACCGATGGTCTTATAGGCCTCCATCAGTTTAGAAAAGCCCTTTTCGGCGGCCTGTAGGGCTTCGTTGCTGAAGTCAACAGTGCTGCGGTAGTGGGCCTGGAGGATGAAGAAGCGGATGGTCATGGGGGAGTAGGGCTGCTCGAGCATCTCCTTGCCGTCCTTGTCCTTGTGGCTGCCGTTGAAGAACTCGTCGAGGGTGATGAAGTTGCCCAGCGACTTGCCCATCTTCTGGCCGTTGATGGTGATCATGTTGTTGTGCATCCAGTAGCGGCAGGGGGCGTGGCCCGTGGAGGCTACGCACTGTGCTATCTCGCTCTCGTGGTGCGGGAAGACGAGGTCCATGCCGCCGCCGTGGATGTCGAAGGGCGAGCCGAGGTATTTGGCGCCCATGGCGGTGCACTCGGCATGCCATCCGGGGAAGCCGTCGCTCCAAGGCGAGGGCCACCGCATGATATGCTCGGGCGAGGCTTTCTTCCACAGGGCGAAGTCGCCGCTGAAGCGCTTCTCATCCTGTCCGTCGAGGTCGCGCGTGGTGGCGAGCATCTCGTCGATGACACGGCCGGAGAGCTGACCGTACTTGTGGGTATTTTCCTGGTATTTGCGCACATCGAAGTAGACGCTGCCATTGCTCACATAGGCGTAGCCAGCGTCGAGAATCTGCTGCACGAGGGCTATCTGCTCCATGATGTGGCCGCTGGCGTGGGGCTCGATGCTGGGGGGCAGCACGTTGAGCTTCTCCATGGCGGCATGGTAGCGGTTGGTGTAGTGCTGAGCCACCTCCATGGGTTCCAGCTGCTCGAGGCGCGCCTTCTTGGCGATCTTGTCCTCGCCTTCGTCGGCGTCGTGCTCCAAGTGTCCCACGTCGGTGATGTTGCGCACATAGCGCACCTTGTAGCCCAAATGGTTCAGATAGCGATACACCACGTCGAAGGTGATGGCGGGGCGGGCGTGACCCAGATGGCCGTCGCCATAGACAGTGGGACCGCAGACATACATGCCCACACGCCCCTCGGTAATCGGCCTGAAGAGTTCCTTCTGCCGACTTAAAGTATTGTAGATTAAAAGATTCTGCTCCATATTACTTATATAATAATTTGCAAAAATACGAAAAAAAAATTAATATCCAGATGAAAACAAATGCCATGTAAAAATAATATCAGAAGAGTGACAGGGAACATCTTACGTTAAAAAAAGTTAAAAACCATGCCTTGTGTAAGATTTGCCCACCTTTTTTCGTATTTATTAATAAAAGGGCAATAAGAGCAATAATAAAAATGACGGGCATTTTTCAGCAGAAAAATGTTAAAAGTATGACCCAAAAACGGCTCTTTGCCGTCTTTATTATGGAAGCTGGCCGTGCGGGAGACTTGACACAGGATGTGCCAGCAACCTCGAGAAATTGGAGGCGGTGGGGGAGAGCGGGACAATAAAAAGACAACAAACACGTTATATATCAAGTATTATCTAAAAGATAAAAGATGAAAAAACAATTTTTGGGTTTCGTCATGTGCTGCTTGCTTGGCCTGGTGGCCCAAGGGCAGACGGTGTACAGCACTTCTTTTGGTCCTACGGACGACAATGCTGCGTGGCTCTTCAGCAGTGCCACAGTGAACCAGTGGCACATCGGACACCCCACCTCCGAGGCTGCCGACACCAGCTGGCTCTACATCAGCCAGAACGGCGGTGCCGCCAACACCTACAATGTCACGGCCTCGACCAAGGCGTGGGCCAGTCACGACGTGACGCTGGCTGGCGGCGTCTACACCTTCAGCTTCCGCTGGAAAGGCGTGGGCGAAGGCAACTACGACTATCTGCGTTGCGTGCTGGTGCCTGACACCGTGGTGCTGGACACCACCCCCTTCGCCACCTACCAGGAGGCCGCCAACTTCCGCAACGTGATACCTGACGGATGGACAAACCTTTCGCTGAATGGCTCTAACATATTCCTCAGCCAGTCATCGACCTGGCAGACCTCCACGGTCACCTTCTCGGTGTTGCAACCGGGCAACTACAAGATAGCCTTCCTCTGGGTCAACGACCTCTCGGCCGGCAACCAGCCGCCGGCGGTGGTCGACGACGTGACCCTTGCCCTCGAAAACAGCTGTCCATCGGTGGTCAACCTGCAACTCAACCACATCTGCCCCGACAGCGCGGCGCTGACGTGGGATGCCGTCTACGGAGCGCAGTACTTGGTGCAAATCGACAACCAGACGCCCGTGGTGGTCGACACCAACCGCTACGTCATACCCTTTATCAAGGATGTCACCTTCCCGACCACGGTGAAGGTGTGGACGCTCTGTTCGTCAGGCGACACCGCAGGGGTAGTGCAGCGCTACTACTACGACAACATCAGCAGTTCCAACGTCGGCTGCAACGCCTATGAGCTGCCCTACTTTGAGGACTTCGACCCCAACAGCTCCAACAACCTCGGCTACTGCTGGTGGCGCCGCCAGAACACGCAGTATACAAGTATAACTTCACCATTGGTGGTTACCAGCAGAGGCATCGGTGGCAGCGCCGCCCTGTGGTTCGCCCGCTACTATACTAGTGGCGGCAACAGCTACGGCACCCTCTATTCACCCTATTTCGATGCGCCGGCCAACGAGCTTGACATCAGTTTTTGGATACGTGTGCACGGTCCGAACGATGGCACAAACGAGGTGCCTGGCGCCAATGCCTCGCTGTCCATTGGCATCGCCGACGCCGACATCGAAGGAGCTGCCGCCAATGTCGTCTACAGCCAGGAGCTGATCACTTTCGAATATAGCGACCTCGACACCAACTGGCAACTCATACACCTGACCACCGACACCATAGACATGACATCTATCGAGGGCAATGTGCGCCTGGCCTTTTTCTGGCATGGCATCACCGCTGGCATCTATATCGACGACCTACAGGTGACGCGGCGCGGCGCGGTGCAGGACTCGGTGTCGCCGACGGTCATCATCAGCGGCTTGACGACGGTGCAGGTGCTCGACACCGTCATCTTCACGCCCGACCTCGTCGAGGGCACCGACAGCGCGATGAGCTACAGCTGGCAGTCGGCCATGGCCGCCGCCGGACAGGCCACCATCCTCTCGACAGGCGACACCCTGCAGATAGTTTACACTGCCATGGGCACCGACACGCTGACACTCGTGGCCACCAATGCCTATGGCAGCGACACCGCCATGCGCGCCATCACTGTCGAGGGTGCCCCGCAGGTGCGCATCGCCACCGCCCCTAACACTGTTGACAACGGCACCTGGCTCACCTTCACTCCCCAGTACCTTGGAGGACCCAACGTTCCTTACACCCTCCGTTGGCATTCAAGCATGGCCGCCGCCGGCCAAGCCCAGATGGACCTCACCCACGGCGACACGCTGCTCATCCGCTATCTCAGCGCCGGCAACGATGTGCTGACCCTCACAGCCGGCAACATCTTCGACACCTGCGTCGACACACACCCGCTCACCGTCACCGGTTGCGTGGTCGACACCTTCCCCTACACCGCCATCTACATTTACGACGGGGTGATAGACAATGCCTGCTGGCTCAAACTCCAAAACGGTGGCGGCGACGGCGTGCATGAAGGATGGAAATACAGTTCCGCGATGGAAGGCGGCGTGGAGTGCATACACTGGAACGACCTCCCGGCGGCCGAATACCTGCTGGTCATGCCGCCGCTGGCGCTCCCCGCCAACGGCATACAGCTGCGCTTCAAAGCCATGGGCACGGCGGTGACAGCCGGCCTGTTCAGCGTCGTGGTGTCGCCCACGGCCGATGCCGCTGCCTTCACCGACACCCTCACCCTCACGCCCGACAGCGTCAGCAACTACTACATCGCTTCGCTGGCACCCTATGCAAACCAGCTGGTGCTGGTGGCTTTCCGCATGGAGGCCCCTGCCAACTCGGGCACCAGCGTGTCGCTGCTGCGCGAAATAAGCTTGACGATAGACAGTGCCGCAATCCCCGACACCCTCTGGCACACCGTCACCGTCAATGCCGTGATGAACAACGGCAGCCCCTATGACGGCCTTGCCGACATGGTTCACGGCGCCGGCACCTATGCCGACGGCGACACCGTAACCCTCGAAGGCGATGTATTCGGATGCTCCATCGGCCTCGCCTATTGGATTACTGCCACGGGCGACACCGTCTATGACAACCCATACACCTTCGTCATCCACTCCGATGTGAGCCTCACTGCCGTATTCATGATTTCCGGTGGCATCGGCGATGTGGAAGGGGTCGACTTCCGCCTCTATCCCAACCCGACGCACGGAATTGTCACCATTGAAACGCCGCGTGTAGCAGCAACAGAGGTCACCATCCTCGACATGCAGGGTCGCACGGTACACAGCCAGACGCTCAGACAAGCTGACAACCAAGCCACCACTATCGATGTCGGCCACCTGCGCAAGGGCATCTACTTCCTGCGAGTGGGCAATGCGGTGATGAAACTGGTTCTGCAATAGCCAACCGCAACGCAATCAACCATCTATGCGCCGCCTCCATTGCGGCGCATTTTTTTTCCGCTCCATGTCAAAAAATATTTGTACTTTTGCATTTTCGAAAATCAAAATAAAAATTTTAAAATAATTATGAAACTGAACCGTATTTTCGCAGCTGCATTCCTTGGCGCCGCCATGCTCTTCGGCTCCACCTCCGAGGCCTGCACCAATTTCCTCTTCACCAAGGGTGCCACCAAGGACGGCAGCACCATGATCACCTACGCCGCCGACAGCCACACCCTCTACGGCGAGCTCTACTACCGCCCCGCCGCCGACTACGCCCCCGGCACCATGCACCAGGTCGTCGACTGGGACTCCGGCCGCAAACTCATCCTGATTCCCCAGGTGGCCCACACCTACAGCGTCGTGGGCAACATGAACGAGTGGCAGCTCACCATCGGCGAAACCACCTACGGCGGCCGCGAGGAGCTGGCCAACGAGATTGAAGGCGGCATCGACTACGGCAGCTACATCTACCTCACCCTCCAGCGCGCCAAGAACGCCCGCGAGGCCATCCAGGTCCTCGCCGGCTTCATGGCCAAGTACCCCTACCACAGCGAGGGCGAGAGCTTCTCCATCGCCGACCCCAACGAGGTGTGGATCCTCGAGCTCATCGGCAAGCGCCCTAACACCGTGAAACCCGAACTGGCCAAGAAGCTGAAATATAAATACACTGACGGTGCTGTGTGGGTGGCCCGCCGTATCCCCGACGGCTACGTCAGCGGCCACGCCAACCAGGCCCGCATCACCACCTTCCCACAGGAGAGCAAGCAGAACAAGAACAGCATCTCCAGCAAGAACCTCAAACGCATCTTCGACAAAGACATCGACTGCATCTACAGCGACGAAGTGATCACCTACGCCCGCGCCTGCGGCTGGTACGACGGCAAGGACGAGGACTTCTCCTTCTGCGATACCTACGCCCCCCTCACCTTCAGCGCCCTCCGCGGCTGTGAGGCCCGCGTCTACGCCATGTTCCACCGCGTGGCCTCCGGCATGGAGAAATATGAGAAATACGCCATGGGCGACAAGAACGCCGAGCGCATGCCCCTCTGGATCAAACCCGACCACAAGGTCGATGTCCACGAAGTGATGAACCTCATGCGCGACCACTACGAGGGCACCTCCATGGACATGACCAACTACCTCGGCGCTGGTCCCTTCAAATGCCCCTACCGCTGGCGTCCTATGGGCTTTGAAATCAACGGCTGGAACTACGTCCACGAGCGTGCCACCAGCACCCAGCAGACCGGCTTCAGCTTCGTGGCCCAGTGCCGCAGCTGGCTCCCCGCCAAGGTCGGCGGCATCCTCTGGTTCGGCGTCGACGACACCTACTCCACCGTCTACTGCCCCATGTACTGCGGCATCACCCGCATCCCCGAGTGCTTCCGCGAGGGCAACGGCGACATGGTGACCTACAGCGAGACCTCGGCCTTCTGGCTCTTCAACCGCGTCACCAACTTCGCCTACAGCCGCTACTGCGACATGATTGTCGACCTGCAAAAGGTGCAGAACAGCCTTGAGGAAGGCTACATCGCCGACGTGCAGAAGTTTGACCAGCGTGCCAAACAGAGCGAAGACGAAGCCCTCGCCAACCAGCTCAACGACTTCTCCGGCCGCGCCGCCGAGAAAATGATGACCGAGTGGAATAAACTCGACAAATATCTGCTGGTCAAATACATGGACGGCAACGTCAAGAAAGAGAAGGACGGCCGCTTTGAGCGCACCGAGACCGGCAACGCCGTCTTCCCCGCACAGCCCCACTACCGCGCCGAGTGGCAGCGCATGATCGTCAACGACCACGGCGACGTCATCCGCGAGAAATAGCTACCAGTACACTCTCTCGTATTCCATAATCCCCGAGGGGTCCTTCTGATAAACGAGGGCCCCTCGTTCGTCATAGCGCATGTGGTAGACGGCGGCATCGTCCGACAGTTTGAATCCCGAGGGACCCTCCGGGTCGTCGACATACTCGCGCCAGTATTCCCACGCCTCGATGCGCGTGCCGTCGGGACGGCAGCGCACCACCACGTCGGCCTCCATCCCCAGGTCGTAGAAGAGGCCCTTCATGCCTGTGAGGACACCCTGCGCATCGTACACATAATCCATCGAGTCGGAACACTCGTAGTAGTAACCCCGATAGGCGCTGCGGCGCCCCGAGGCATCGTAGTAGTAACGAATGTCGTAGACATTGTCATACTCGAAACCGATAGTGCTGTTGAATTCCTCATGCAGGAGATGCCCCTGCGCGTCGTATTCGCGGCGGAAGAAGACGGTGTCGATATAGTCTTCATAAGTGCCGGAACGGCGGAACGAGTATTCTATCAGGCCGTATTTCGGGTGTACCTTGTGCGACACAAGCTCGTAGGTGACCTGCGACGAATCTTGGTCGGGATACACATTCTCTATCCGTTGCACCGTACCATTGGCATCATAGGTGATGCGGCACCGCCACGACTCTATCAAGCGAGGGATGTTGTCGGGGACGTAAGTGGTATTTCTCCTCACATACTCCGTCAGGCGCCCCTGCGCGTCGTAGGTCAGGCTGTCCAGCGAATCGGCCAGGAATCCGTGACGGTCGTAGTCCTCCGTCCACGCCAGCTTGCGCTCGCCCGTCAGCGTGTCGACACGATAGACGCGGAGGGTGCGGAGGCCTGTGGTGTCGCGCGTGGGCAACCAAGGCAAATCCACCATAGGGTCTTGCGCCGCCACAGGCAGAAAACCGCTCAAAGCGCAGAAAACCAACGTAATAAACAAAAACTTTTTCATCTGATGATATTTTATCCAACTGCAAAAATACGAAAAATATTTTACATGCCAACCCCAATATACTATACGCCAGCTAAATCATATGTTCAGTATTTGTTCAGTATTTGTTCAGTACTTGTTCAGTACTTGTTCAGTGATTGACTGAACATATACTGAACAACGACTGAACAACGACTGAACAAGAGCACCTTAGAGAAAGTGTTGTAGAAGCCCCTAAAACCTTACCCCAAAACTTTAAACTTTATTAAAAATAGACCTATATTATAAAAAAATTGTATCTTTGCAGTTTAAAACTCATGTGATGAGCCTTCTTGGGAAGATCATATCATATTGTAAAAGAAAAGATTGTAAAGAAACAACGGAAGAGCCTGTGAGCAAATTTCTCATAGTGGGACTGGGCAATGTGGGTGCCGAATACGAAGGCACGCGCCACAATGCGGGCTTCATGGTGGTCGACGCGCTGGCCAAGGAGGCCGAGGCAAGCTGGAGCCTGGAGCGCCACGCCTACCGCACTGAGGTGCGTCACAAGGGGCGCATCCTGGTGCTCATCAAGCCCACCACCTACATGAACCTTAGCGGCAAGGCCGTGAAGTACTGGCTGCAGGCCGAGAAGATAGAGCTGGAGAACCTGATGGTTGTCGTCGACGACCTGGCCCTCGACCCCGGCATCGTCCGCATCAAGAAGCAGGGAGGCGCCGGCGGCCACAACGGCCTCACCGACATCGAGACCCTGCTGGGCACGCAGAACTACAACCGCCTGCGCATGGGCGTGGGCAGCAGCTTTGGCCGCGGCCACCAGGTGGATTATGTCCTCGGCCAGTTCGGCGCTGACGAGCTGCCCGCCGTGGAGGACGCCGTGAAGACGGCCACCGACGCGGTGAAGTGCTTCGTGACACAGGGCATCGACCGCACCATGAACCTTTACAACAAGAAAGGCAACGCACACGAGGCAGTCAAGAGTTAAAAGATAAGAGTTAAGAGTTGATGAATCTGACACTGGACATAGGAAACACCGCCGTGAAATGGGCCACCTTCGAGGGAAGGGAGCTTGTGGAGTGCGGGAGAACGGAGAGAGGGAACTGGGCGGATGTGGAAAAGGCTATGGTCTGTGCCAGCGGCGATATGGCGAAAGTCCAGTCGTGGATCGACAGTTTCAATTTTCCAGTTTCCATCTTCAATTCCGCCACCCCCCTGCCTATTCGGCTCGACTACAAGACGCCTGAGACGCTGGGTGCCGACCGCGTCGCCGACGCCTGCGGCGCAGCGGGCCTGCATCCGGGAGAGCCTTGTCTGGTGATTGACGCCGGAACCTGCATCACGGTGGATTTCATCGATGGCGGAGGTGTCTATCACGGCGGAGCCATCATGCCGGGATTGAAGATGAATTTACAGGCGTTGCATACTTTTACGGCCAAACTGCCGTTAATAGATATCGAAGGGGTAGGGAAAGCCCCCGTACTGGGACGCTCGACGGAGGAGAGCATCCTCGCCGGGACACTGGGAGCCACGCTTCTGGCGCTGGCGGGTTATGTGGCACTTTACAAAGAGAAAGCCCCCAATCTGCGTGTGATGCTCACCGGCGGCGATGCCGAGTGTCTCATGAACGCAGGTGCCAACAACGGCTGGGAGCATGTGCCACAGCTGACAATGATCGGATTAAACGAGATACTGATATACAATGAGAAATAAGAGATTTTTAGTGGGTTTAATAGGTTTGATGGGTTTAATGGGCAGTTTGAATGCGCAGAACGGCTTCAATATGCCTTACTCGCAATTCGGCATCGGCTTGACGGACCTGCCGTACAACCTGCCTATGGCCAACCGCATGGGTGGTGTGGTGTACACACGTTCGGGCGACAACTTTATCAATCCCTTCAATCCCGCCTCCTATGCCTCGATAGGCATGGAAAGTTTTGTTTTCGACATGGGTGCCAATCTGCAGATGACCCGGCTCGAAAACAATGACAAGGGGGTCAGCGATGCCGACGGTAATATCAGCCATCTGGCTTTCGGCCTTCCCATCACCGAGTGGTGGAAAATAGCCGGAGGACTCGTCTCCTATACTTCTGTGGATTATGCTTCCGTGTCACAGGGTATCTACATGGACAGCAGTGTTATCAAAACCATCTATGACGGCACCGGTGGCGTAAGCATGGCCTTCATCGGCAGTGCTTTCAACGTCATCGGCAACGGTAAGGAAGGACGTCGCCTGCAGGTGGGTTTTAATATCGACTACCTCACGGGACGGCTCCAGCGCGCCATCACCTACTCTTTCATGGGTACCGACTCTACGCACTATAAACCGTCGCGTCGCTACAAGGAAACCAAACTCGGCAATGTACTCTTCGATTTGGGACTCCAATACTGGGAGCCTCTGGGAGAGAAATACACACTGGGTGTGGGCTTCAACTACAAGCCCTACCGAAAAATGAACATCACCGACATGGCTCTTATCTACACTTTCTACCCTGGCGACCAGACCCTGGCCGACACCATCTTTCCTGCCATGGGGCAGTCACCGGAGTTTACCAGCACCCTTGAGCAGGATCATACCTTCGGCATCGGCCTGAGCCTGGAGCGCAACAACCGGTGGTTGCTTGCTGCCGACGTCACCTTTGCAGGATGGTCGGGGATGAAATACATTGAGGGGGTGACCCCTCCCATTATGGGACAGAGCGCCCTGACCACAGGCCCCTACAGCCGCTATGCGCTGGGGTTTGAGAAGATAGGTGTCATGGATGCCTCCACCTATTGGGGCCGTATCAGCTGGAGCCTCGGCGTCCATGCCGAGCAGGGGGCTATGAGACTTATCATCGGAGGCCGGGAAGAGGTGATCGACGAGTGGGGTTTCGGACTTGGCGCCACTCTGCCGATGCGCAAAGGACGTTCGTTGCTGACGCTCAGCTTCGGTTACCGTAGCTTCGGAAACAAGGACCTCCTGCAACGCAATAGTTTCACCTTCGGCATCTCTGTGAGCAGCTGCGAACGCTGGTTTGTAAAAAGAAAATACAACTAGTGTGGTGCAAGAAAATGACAGAGAATAGCACTAAAAGGATAAGAAAAACGATTGGACAATAAAAACTTTTAAGAGACAAACAATAAAAAAAGAATAAACCAATGAAAGCAATCAAATCACTGACGATTGGAATCTTCCTGGCTGCCATGGGCTCCACTGCCATGGGCCAGCTTCCCGATTGGGGCTGCTCCGACGAGGTGCAGCAGCAGATGCTCGAACCCGTATCCCTCTACCAGGATGCAATCAAACAGTACAAATCCACCAAGGACGCCCGCTGGTTGGAAGAAGCCTATCCCTACTGGCAACAGGTTGTGGCCAACTGCCCCAAACAGAGCAAGAACCTCTACATCAATGGTGCCAACATCATGGATCGCAAAATCAAGACTGCCAAGGATCAGGCCGAACGCGACGCCTTTATCGAGGAGTTGATGCGCATGTATGATGTGCGCATTGCCAACTATGGCGAAGCCCCGAAATGGACCGCCAAGAAAGCCTTTGAGCTGCAGAAATACCTCAAAGCTGAAGGCCTTGAGCGCTACTACGCACTCTATGACCAGGCTGTCAAGATGGATGGCGAACTTGAAGCTGCCTACCTGGTGAAATACATGGAGGCCACTATCGACTATGTGCGCGCCGGTAAGGCAGAGCCCACCCTGGTGGTCGATAACTACGATATCGCCAGTGAGAAGCTTGACGCTGAGCTGGAAAAATTTGTCGACGACAGTGTGAAGGCTGCCACCATCCGTGGCTACATCGCAGGTATCGAGGCTGCTTTCTCGCCCTACGCTACCTGCGAACAGCTGGTGAGCATCTACGGCAAGAAGTTCGAGGCAGATCCCGAGAATGTCGCTCTACTGAAGAAGATCACGGGCATCATGAAGAAAAAGCGCTGCATCAGCGAGCCCCTCTTCTTCTCTGCCACCAAGAACCTCTATCGCCTCGAGCCTAATCCCGCCACCGCCCTGCTGATGGGTCAGATGTGCTACATCGAAAAGCAATACTCCGAAGCCATCCACTACCTCACCGATGCCACCAAAGAGCTCGAAGGAAAGGATAAATACACCGCCTACCTCTTCTTAGGCCACTGCTACAGCAACACTCACAGCTACTCTGCCTCTCGCTCGGCCTACCTCTCCGCTGCCGAAGTCGACAGAACCCAAGGTGAGCCCTATCGCTTTATTGCACAGCTCTACGCCGCCAGTGCCTCCACCGCTTCTGACGACAACCTGGGAGGTCTCAGTGTCTATTGGGCCGCCGTCGACAAGCTGCAGCGCTCCAAAGCCGTCGACCCCTCGGAAGAGAACGTGAAAGAATGCAACGCCCTCATCGCCCGCTACAGTTCCCACTTCCCCAAGACCGCCGCCGCGTTCATGGCGGGTCTTGAAAGCGGCAGCAGCTTCCGCGTCCCTGGCTGGATTGGCGAAACCACCACCATCAGGACACGCTAATGAGAGGATTGAAAGGATTGACAGATTTTAGAGGTTTGAAAGGTGTACACGCCTTTTCAACCTCTTTAACCTTTTTTATCCTTGTAACCCTTACTGCCTGTGGAAACGACATGAAAGACATCGGTCGTTTCGAGCATGACAATCCCCCTGACCAGGAGGTCAAGGGCGCCCATGTCTGGCGTACAGAGAGCGGGAAACCGCAGCTCGAACTCGATGCACCTACGATTGTCCAGTACCGTCAACCTGATACGCGCACTCTCTATCCTGACGGTGTCGAACTACGTTTCTATGACGAAGGGCGACATGTCACGACTTTGATACGAGCCAATCAGGCCACCTCCTATGACGATAAAAATATTCTCACGGCTACGGACAGCGTCGTGGTTATCGACTATAAGAACGGTGATACGGTATATCTGAAAGACATCACATGGGAATCGGATGAGGATATCATCTACTCCCACAATCCTGTTAAGGCCGTCAATGGTCATCGCGTCACTTACGGCGATGGGTTTGTCAGTGACGGCAACATGACCAATTTGCGAATCACGCGACAACGTGGTACCATAGAATTTCAAGACTAACATATTCACAATGCAATACACAGCCAAAGAAATAGCCAACCTCATCAAGGGAACCGTCGAAGGTGATGAAAATACTCGTGTGTGGAAACCCTGTATTATCGAAGAGGGCGAAGAAGGAGGCATTACTTTCTTGGGGAATCCCAAGTACACTCACTTCGTTTATGAGAAACCGGCGTCGATAGTTATTGTGCGACGCGACTTCGTACCCGAACAGCCAATCAAATCCACCCTCATACGTGTCGACAATCCCTACATGGCAGTGGCCAAATTGCTGCATGCATTCAACAAGCGTAGCAAGCAGCCTACGGGACGCTCATGGCGCAGCAGTGTGGGCCGCGGTACCAAGATAGGAAAGAAATGCTATCTGGGAGCCTACGCTGTCGTGGGTCGTCATTGCCATATTGGCAACAATGTGAAGATATACCCCAACGCTACTATCGGTGACAATGTGGTTATCGGAGACGATACGATCATTTATGCCGGTGTAAAAATCTATGAAGGTGTCGAGATAGGACGCCGTTGTATCCTCCATGCCGGTTGTGTGGTTGGTTCCGATGGCTTCGGATTTGCCCCTGACGGCAACGGGGGATGGAACAAGATAGACCAGATTGGCAATGTCATCCTCGAGGATGATGTGGAGGTAGGTGCCAACACCTGCATCGACCGTGCCGCCATGAAGTCAACCATCCTTCATGAGGGTGTCAAGGTAGACAACCTATGCCAGATAGCGCACAATGTGATTATTGGCCGTCACACGGCCATGGCCTCGCAGGTGGGTATCGCCGGCAGCTGTAAAGTGGGCGAAGAATGTATCATCGCAGGCCAGGCCGGCCTGGTGGGACATATCTCCGTGGGCGATCATGTCACCATAGGAGCCCAGAGTGGCGTCACACACTCGGTATCTTCCAATCAAACTATTTTCGGAAGCCCTGCCATGGAGGCTTCGAAGCGTAGGAAAGTGGAAGTGTTGGTACGTAATATCGAACAGCTCGCACATCGTCTCGACAAGTTGGAAAAGAAATGAGTCCCTGGAAAATCACTTCCGTCTTCGCCTGTGTCATTGTTTGTCTGACGGCCGTTTCTTATGTCTTCCCCAGCGAAGGGATCATTGTGAACGGTAGTGTTTTTTCTCTACCCACCGTCAGTGATTTGACAGAGGCTAACACTACTACCATTGCAGAGGTAAAAGAGATCAATACCCTCGAGGCTCCCAAGGATACCACAGCCGAAAGCATAGAACGGTTCCAGAAGGATTTCGATAATAGCGCGCTGCGTCTTTGGCTACCCAGTAAGGACTATCTAGACGATTTCTGGTCTTCTGCCCAGCAGGCATCCGCCAAAAACAGAATCGTGCGCATCATGCACTATGGTGACTCTCAGATCGAGATGGACCGCATCTCCTATCAATTGCGCGCCTACATGCAGAAAACCTTCGGAGGCGGCGGACCGGGAATGATACCGTTCCGCACCATCATTGCTTCCTCCTCTGTCTCGCAAAGTGCCAGCGGCAGCCTGACTCATTTGGCCTCTTTCGGCGACAGCACCGTTACACGCTCACGCGGAAACTATGGCCCCATGATGCAGTGCTTCCGCATGGAAGGAAGTGCGTCGGTATCAGTCAGGGCCTCTTCTTACTCAAAGACCGACAGCCGTCTCAAAAGTTTTTCCAGAATCCGTTTGGTCTATAACGACCGCCACGGAAACTTCAAGGCCACCCTCTCTGAAAAGAAGAAGAACCGTTACAGCACCTCCTACTCTTCCGATGGAACAGGTGTAGGAAGTATGCAGTGGACGCTCGATTCCGCAGCCTCGGCCTTTTCCCTGAGTGTCTCGGGAAATGCAGATCTTTACTGCATCACAGTAGACAACGGTCCCGGGGTGGCAGTCGACAATATTCCAATGCGTGGATGTTCGGGTTCCCAGTTCACCACCGTAAACAGGGAACTCTTGACACAGGCTTACTCTCAGCTTGATGTGGGGATGATCATCCTTCAGTTCGGTGGCAATTCCGTGCCTTATCTCAAGAGCACCAAGGCAATTGACAACTACTGTAAAACCATCGGTAATCAGATTGACTACATCCACCAGTGCTGCCCGAAAGCCAAAATTCTTTTCATTGGTCCCTCCGATATGAGTACCAGCGAGAAAGGGAAGCTCCAGACCTACTCCATGCTTCCCACGCTTATTGACAGCCTGCGCGTCACGGCAAACAGCCACGGGGCAGCATTTTGGAGCATCTACGATGCCATGGGCGGCTGGAACTCCATGCTTTCGTGGAAGAAAGAGGGTCTGGCTGGCAGTGACTATATACACTTTACCGAAGAAGGGGCCAAAAAGATGGGTGAATACCTCTCCGAAGCCTTTAAATACAGTTACCATATCTTTACTCTCAGACAACGCTTGAAAGTAAATGCTTCTAAATAACACCGTCATGCGTACCCTCTTTTGCTTCATCCTTGCTGTCTCGCTTTCTTTCTGTGCTTGTGCACAGTCCAAAAGCCCGAAGAAGGATACTCTGTTGCATATCGAGGTTCCGCAATATTCATTTATCAATTATGATGACGGCAACAACCTGCGCTACGACCACTCCTCGCCTTCGATGAAAGTGTTCTTTGACAAGTGGGAACGGATTGTCCGTACGAAACAGGGTAACCTCAACATTGTCCATATTGGTGGTTCTCATGTCCAAGCGGGCACTATGAGTAACACTATTCGATGCAATCTCTTGCATGCATACCCCCACCTGGTGTCCAACCGCGGAATGATTTTCCCCTATTCCGCTGCTGCCAAATGCAACAATCCCCATGACTATCGTGTCATCTGTCCGCAGAAGGTGTCGTTGACCCGCAATGTGCATAAAGAATATCTGTATCCTCTAGGACTCTGTGGCATCAGCATCACCGCTGCCGATACCCTCACTGAGGTGTCCATCGTCATGAATGAACCTTCCATTAACTACTCAACTCGACAAATTGTTGTCTTTGGACATTCTGATGAAAACGTTGTCCCTCGGCTCAACACTGGCTTTAAAAACGATATTGCGCCATCGCGTCCCAACGCCGCCAGCGAACGCTATGTCTTCAACCTGGAATTCCCTGTCGACTCTTTTGCCATCATCTTGCCCTGTCAGCCAGGCGAGAGTTTCACCCTCACAGGAGTCTTCCTTGGCAATGACCGTCCTGGATTCTCGTTCCATTCCATTGGCGTCAACGGTGCCGCCGTACCTAACTATTTACGTTGCGAGCATTTTACACGCGACTTGCGGAAACTGCACCCCGACATGGTCATTTTTGGCATCGGCATCAACGATGCAGCGGCTCCTGACTTCGACACCGCCGCTTTCCGCGCCAATTACGCCAGTCTTATAGACTCCATACGCTCTGTCAATAGCGACTGCGCTTTCGTATTCATCACCAACAACGATAGTTTCCGCCGTGTCAAGCGTCGCTATGAGGTCAATCGTAATGGACTCTTGGCTCGTGAGGTGTTCTACCGACTGGCTGATGACTACGATGGTGCTGTCTGGGACCAGTTTGAAATCATGGGAGGCCTCAAGTCAATGGACAAATGGTACAAGGAAGGTTTGGCCCAAAAGGATCGTGTGCACTTCACTAACGCAGGCTATAAGCTCATCGGGGATCTCTTCTCCAATGCCCTCTTCGATGCCTATAAGGATTATCTGAAAACCAAGAAAAGCAAAGGCAAAAAGAAATGAATGATATCCTGGAATACCTGAAAAGTCTCTTTGCTTTCAATGAGGGTCACCCGCTGCTCTTCACCCAGATTCACTTTTGGGTTATTTTCTTCATCATATACATTTTCTTCACCATTATCGTACACCATTGGCACAAGAAGGGGAGGACTTCCTCCATGAGTATGGTGAAACGACTTTTCCGTAACGGATACCTTTTTCTATTCAGCCTCTTTTTCTATTTCAAGACTTCCGGTGAATTCGTCGGACTACTCATTTTTTCCACCATGCTGGGATGGTGGCTGGGTATGGACATGGACGATACCAAATCCAGAATTCATCGAAAAACACTGATGATTATCGGCGTGGCTGTCAATCTCCTGGTGCTCTGTTACTTTAAATACGCCTACTTTTTCACCGACATCTTCAATGCTACTTTTCACACCGAATACAGCATTGCCATCAAAATATTCCTTCCTGTTGGTATTTCATTCTACACTTTCCAAAACATCAGCTACATTGTAGATGTCTACAAGCGAAAAATACCTCATGTTACCAACCTCCTTGACTTTGGCTTCTATACATCTTTCTTCCCCCAGCTTGTGGCAGGCCCCATCCTTCGGGCAGACCAGTTCATCCCACAGATCTACAAACCTTTTTTCCTCAGTCGCCGCCAGTTCGGCATTGCCGTCTTCTGGATTCTGAATGGTCTGATAAAGAAACTTGTTCTTAGTGACTATATAGCTACATGTTTTATCGATCGTGTTTTTGAACTTCCCAATCTATTCAGTCCTTTCGAGAATTTTTCAAGCCTTTTGCTATATTCGCTTCAGGTCTATGCCGACTTCTCAGGCTATACCGACATTGCCATCGGTGTGGCCATGCTCATGGGATTCTATCTGCCCGTCAACTTCAACTCCCCTTACAAAGCACAGAACCCCACCGATTTCTGGCATCGTTGGCATATGTCGCTCTCTCGTTGGCTGCGCGACTATCTCTACATCCCCCTCGGTGGAAACCGCACAGCGGGTGTTACCTCCTATGCTATCCTCGTTGTCATCCTCATTATTGCTGCTTTTCGCTTCAACACGCTTTGGTTCACCATTGTTGTGACGGCCATTATCCTTGCAGTCATCCTCATGCGGATTTTCTGGAAGAGCCACCGTCGCACGCTAGGCACCAACGTTAACAACATGGATACCATGCTCCTCGGGGGTATGTGGCATGGATCTTCGTTCAACTTCATCATTTGGGGTGGACTCAACGGTCTGGGAATCCTGATATACAAATGGTGGAAGGACCGTCGCTGGCCCATACGATTCCTTTCTCTCGCCAGTCTCACCCTCCTCCTCACCCTCCTTCGGTTGCCGATTACGATTTTTGGTTTTCATTTTTCTGTTTTTCACTCACCGCTTCTTAACATCTTTTGGTATTGCGCTATCATTCTCCTCATCGGCTTCACCATCGTTTTCATATTTGGCAAAATAAAGAGCCTGTCTACTTTCCACTTTCATTATTCCACTTGTTGGAGCGTAATTATCACATTTATATTCATCTCCTTCACCCGCCTCTTTTTCCGCTCCGGCTCCAACCTTGATCCCGCCAGTGCCAACAAGCAGGCTTTGGATACTGCCGAGATAATGGTCGACCGCATCGGCTCCCAATGGGACCTCTCGCAGATTCAGACTACACTTAAATCCTATGGCGATCCCAAGCTATGGATTTTCGGAAATGTTTTCTTTCTCTTTGCCATCGGCATGATCATCCACTGGCTCCCCACACGCTTTAAACGCCGCTATCGCATCTGGTTTAGCTCCATGCCTTTATGGCTTATGGTCCTCGTCTGTGTCATTACCGCCGTTGTGCTCTACCAGTATGTCACTGCACGCCTACAACCCTTTATCTATTTCCAATTCTAGATCTATGAAAAAAATTCTCTTTCCACGCATCGGAGCATTTCCTTTCAACAATTTGCTTGCTGTCCTCATCAATCTTGCCATCGCATACCTCCTCTACATGACTACGCGTGTAGCCTTTGTCCTTGAAAACTGGGATCGCTTCTCTAGCGGATGGGATGCTCTGTCGAAAGGGGATCTCTTCGCCGGCAGTCTCCGCTTCGACACATCTGCCATATTCTATACCAACTCTCTCTGGATCATACTCATGCTATTGCCGCTTCACCTCAAGGAGCGTCCTTGGTGGCATTCCATGTGCAAATATATATTCGTTGTCATAAATTCCCTTGCCGTCTTCCTTAACCTTGCCGACTCCGTCTATTCACGCTACACTGACCGCCGCACCACGGCCACTTTTTTCAACGAGTTCTCCAACGAAGGCAATCTCGGTGATATCCTTTTCATCGAGATTCTCAACCATTGGTATCTTGTCCTCTTGTTTCTTTTCCTCGTTGCAGCCCTTGTCCTCTTCTACGTTAAACCCATTCCCCCCAAACAATCGGACGGTGACAGCCCCCAGCATCTAAACACCAAATACTATCTTGTCAATTCTTTATGCCTCCTGCTTTTCATCCCACTTTCCATCGGCGCTATGCGTGGAGGCTTTACCAAAGCTGTCCGTCCCATCACCCTCAGCAACGCCAACCAGTACGTTAATAGTCCCACCGAGGCCGCTATCGTGCTTAACACCCCCTTTACCCTCATCCGTACCATCGGGAAGAAGCCCTTCGTACATCCACACTACATGTCCGATGCCGAGATGGATGCCCTCTATTCTCCTGTCCATTCAGCCTCTCAGCTATCCGGTCATTCTAAAAAGAACGTCGTCATCCTCATAATCGAAAGTTTCGGCCGTGAGTACACGGGTTATTTTAATCCCACCCTCGAGGGTGGAAGCTACAAAGGCTTTACTCCGTTCTTCGACTCCCTGGCCGCCCAGTCGCTCACTTTCAGCCACTCTTATGCCAATGGACGCAAGAGTATCGATGGCATGCCCTCTGTCCTTTCCTCCATCCCCATGTTTGTCGAGCCTTTCTTCCTCACATCGGCTTCTCTCAATGATGTCAGCAGTATCGCCGGTCTCCTGGCGTCAGAAGGCTATTCTTCCGCCTTTTTCCATGGTGCCGAGAATGGCTCTATGGGGTTCCAGGCTTTCGCCCGCACCACTGGTTTCCAGCATTACTATGGTCGCACGGAGTACAACGCTGACAAACGTTTCGGAGGCGATGCAGATTTCGATGGCACCTGGGCCATTTGGGATGAACCTTTCCTTCAGTTCTATGCCCTTACCATGAGCTCCATGTCCGAGCCTTTTGTCTCCGCTGTTTTCACCGCCTCTTCACACCACCCCTACAATATCCCTGAGCAATACCGAAGCATTTTCCCCGAAGGCTCTCTCCCCATACACAAGTGCATTCGCTACACTGACAATGCTCTCCGTCGTTTCTTTGCCACCGCCAGCCAACAACCTTGGTACAATAACACCATTTTTGTCATCACCGCCGACCATACCAACACCACTTCCCATGACGAGTATCGCTCTTCCCTCGGAATTTTCTCTGTCCCCATCGTCATCTTCGATCCCTCGGGAGAACTCCCTCGTGGCATGCAATCCACCGTCGCGCAGCAGATCGACATCATGCCCACCCTCCTCTCCATCCTTGGATATGATAAACCCTACGTAGCCTTTGGTAAAAACCTTCTTGACACTGCCGCCTCGAGCAATTTCAGTCGTTCAGTCGTTCAAGGATGGGCCGTCAACTATTGCAATGATATCTACCAGTATGTTGACGGAGATCTCCTTCTCCTTTTCGATGGAGAAAAGGCCACCGCCCTCTACAACCATGTCACCGATCCTCTTCAGCACAACAATCTCCTTAAAAATACCGACTTCAAGAACAGCCATGCCGATCAAATCGACCACATGACTCTCCGCCTCAAAGCCCTCATTCAGTCTTACATGATCCGCATGATTGACAATCATCTCATCTTGCGTCCAGACGACCATTAAAAGACTAGCACACTGATATATCCAAAAAAAATTTGTATCATTCCAAAAAAAGTATGTATATTTGCACTTTCAAACCCATACGAAAATGAGCCACAACACTGCAATAAAAATATATGAAATAGCCTCCTACGTGCTTATCCTTGGCGCCACGGCTGTCTATTTTATGCTCGGTGACAACCCTCGCAAGCTCCCTCTCACCATGTTGCTTGTCGCCCTCGCTCTCTTCACCCGCTGGATGATGGAACGCCATCGTGTCAAAGCCGCCGATGATGAAATCGACCAACTCAAGGCCGACCTCCGCCGCCTCACGCAGCTCCTCGCTGAAGAAAAAAAGAAAAACCAAGGGAAAGAGTGAACATGTAAATGTGACAATAATTGAATGATTAAAGAATTAACAAAATAACGAATTATTATTTTATGGCAACAACGACCGACATCAAAAACGGACTTTGCATCAATTTTAACAACGATATCTATACCATCGTTGAGTTCCTCCATGTGAAACCTGGCAAGGGTGCTGCCTTCGTGCGTACCAAAATGCGTAACGTCAAGACTGGACGTATGCTCGAGAACACATTCCCCAGCGGTGCCAAAATCGACATCGTGCGTGTTGAACGCCGTCCTTACACCTACCTCTACAAGGAGGGAGACATGCATGTCTTTATGCACACTGAGACCTACGAGCAGATATATATCCCCGAGGCTATCATCAATGCTCCGCAGTTCCTTAAGGACGGCCAGTATGTGGAAATTACCGTCGAGGCCGACACCGAGACACCACTCATCTGCGAGTTGCCTCCTTTCATCGAGACCGTGGTGACCTACACCGAGCCCGGCTTCGCCGGCAACACTGCCACCAACGCCATGAAGGATGCCACCGTCGAACCCGGCGTACAGGTCCGCGTACCCCTCTTCATCAAGGAAGGCGAGCGTATCAAAGTGGACACTCGCACAGGTGAATACGCCGAACGTATCAAATAGTAAAGATGAAAAAAATTCTTCTTATGACAGCAGCAGCCAGTCTGCTGCTGTTTTGCGCTTGCAAAGGCAACAACGACAATAGTCCTGCGGAAGTTGGCAATCCCTCTGCCGAAACAACTGCTGTCGACTACTCCGCCATTGACATTCCCGTCTTCTCGGCAGACTCTGCCTACTCCTTTGTTGCCAAACAACTCTCTTTTGGTAACCGTATCCCGGGGAGTAAAGGATGGGAGCGATGCGCTGAATGGATAGCCACACAGATGGCACGCTGGTGCGACACTGTCATCGTGCAGGACTTCCGCGCCGTGCTTTGGAATAGCGATGCCGTGCCAGGCAAGAACATCATCGCACAGGTCAACCCCGCGGCTGAACGCCGTATTATCCTTGCTGCCCATTGGGATAGTCGCCAGTGGGCCGACCATGACCCCGCCGAGAGCAACCAGAAAAAACCTGTTCCAGGTGCCAACGACGGAGCCTCTGGTGTTGCACTGCTCATGGAGATGGCTCGCGTCATGAACGATATGCCACTCCCGGTAGGTATAGACTTCATCTTCTTCGATGTCGAAGACCAAGGAGCACCCGAAGGCAACACCGTTCGCGACCAGAACGACTGGTGCCTCGGTTCCCAACACTGGTCCAACAACCGACATGTCCCTTACGCATCCTATCACTACGGCATCCTCTTCGACATGGTCGGCACTCCCAACCCACGCTTCACTAAGGAGGGTATCAGCCGCTATTTCGCTCCAGGCATCACCGACAACCTCTGGAAAACCGCCGAAAGCCTCGGCTATGGAAACATTTTCGTAAATGAAGCCACTCCCGAAATCCTTGACGACCACTATTTCGTCAACAGCATCGCCCACATCCCCATGGTCGATATCGTCCAGAACGACGGAAACATCAGTTTCTTCCAACACTGGCATACCGTCTCGGACGATATTAACTCGGTTAGCAGGGAAAGCCTCGCCACAGTGGCCACTGTTGTCATGAAAACCCTCTACGCAGATTTCCCTCCAGAGAAAAAATAACAATTCACAATTGAGAATTGAAAATGAAAAGAACCGTTCATAATAAAAAGCTGCCGGTGCTTTGTGCCGGCATGCTTTTTATTTTTCTTTTTTCAATCCTCAATACCTCTTGTTCCCGCGATAACTTTTGCAACACCCCTTTTGGAGAAGGTGCCACCATTGATATCTATCAGCCTGATTTTGCTGCCTTGCAGTCCGTCGGTGGTACTGTCACCATCAACCGGGGTTATAAAGGAATCTTCGTCCGCCGCACCACCTATTCGGACTTCGTGGCTTTCGAATGCGCATGTCCCAATTGTCACGAAATCAGGCTGATCCCCGATCCGGACTGGAACGGTGCCGTGCTCCAGTGCCCCGACTGCCATTCCCAGTTCGAGACCGAATACGGAACACCCCTCAACGGATCTGCTACCTCCTGTATGCTCTATGAATACCGCACCCATTTTGATGGGTATAATTTGGAAATATATTGAAAATAAATGATTGAACCCGGAATAAAAGGTCGTCTGGAACAGACGGTGACACCAGAGATGAGCGCTGCCCGGGTGGGCAGCGGACTTGTGGATGTTTTCGCCACACCGATGATGATTGCGCTCATTGAGCAGACCTGCAACGAGAGTGTCTTGCCTTACCTCGACGAGGGGCAGGGTACCGTTGGCACTCTGGTGAACGTGGCTCACACTGCCGCCACACCCATCGGAATGCGTGTGTGGTGCGAGAGCGAACTCGTGGAGGTGGACCGCCGGCGCCTCGTATTCAAAGTGAAAGCCTTCGACGAATGCGGTTCCATCGGCGAAGGCTTTCACGAAAGATTTATTATCGATACGGCGAAATTCTTTGAGAAAGTAAAAGCTAAAAAGTAAAAACTTTTAGTTACTCGGCGGAGTGGGCGTTGGCATCTGGGTTCACCCTCTTCACCATGCCCTGCAACGCCGTGCCGGGACCTACCTCAATAAACTCATCGGCACCGTCCTTGAGCATATTCTGCACTGTGGCTGTCCAGCGCACCGGAGAGGTGAGCTGCATCAGCAGGTTTTTCTTTATCTCGGCGGGGTCGCTGTGCGGTAGCGCGTCGACGTTCTGGTAGCAAGGGCATATGGGACGACGGAATTCGGTATGCTCTATAGCTTCGGCCAATTCCACGCGTGCGGGCTCCATCAGCGGACTGTGGAAAGCTCCTCCCACTGCCAACGGAAGGGCCTTGCCCTTCACCTCCTTCACTTTCTCACAGGCCCGGGCCACACCCTCATTGCTGCCGCTGATAACCAGTTGTCCAGGGCAGTTGTAGTTAGCAGGAACGACTACCTCGCCGTCTACCGAGGCACAGATGTCCTCCACAGTCTTGTCGTCGAGCTTCAATACAGCGGCCATGGTCGATGGTGTCTTCTCACAGCATTTCTGCATGGCGTTGGCACGGGCGATGACTAAACGCAGGCCATCCTCGAAGCTCATGGCACCGGCGGCAACCAAGGCTGAAAACTCGCCGAGCGAGTGGCCTCCCACCATGTCGGGCTTGAAAGCCTCGCCCATATATTTTGCCAGAATCACACTGTGGAGGAAGATGGCAGGCTGTGTCACCTTGGTCTGTTTCAAATCCTCCGGAGTGCCGGAAAACATCAGGTCGGTGATGCGGAAGCCAATAATTTCATTGGCTTTTTCAAACATCGCACGGCACTCTTCATTGCCGTCGTAAAGGTTTTTACCCATACCCACAAACTGGGCTCCTTGTCCGGGGAAGACATATGCTTTCATATTTTTTTTCTTTTTTATCCTATATCTTTCATAACGTCCTTGCAATTCTTTTATTGCATCCCCCCAATAAAAAACATCCTCAGATGCCCGTATTGGAAATCAACGAGTTATAAACGTTAAAATATGCGTAATTGCCTGGTATATAACGTATTGAATATTTGATGAATGTGTAATATACTGATAATCAGTAGTAGAAAGGCACCAACACCGTATCATCACCGTATCATCTCCCTATCAACACCGTACCATCTCCTACCATGGTAGGAGATGATAACTGGAAGGTAGGGTGAAGGATAGTAAAAATAACTGTTGGTATCGAAAATAATTTGTATATTTGTAATTTGGAATTGCTGGGTATAAAACCATGCAATGACGTGATATATTGTATGATATAAAGATTATATTAAAATAAGATAACGATGAAAAAGATTCTTATTGTAGGTGCCGGCGGCCAGATAGGCAGCGAGCTGACACGTAATTTGAGAGACATCTATGGTGACAGCAATGTGGTGTGCAGTGACTTGCGTCCGCTGAAGGGCGACCCCTACGAGCGTGGTCCCGTGGAGCGTATCGACAGTACACAGATTATGCAGATTGCCACTGCCGTAAAGCAGTACAACATCGACACCATCTACAATCTCGCGGCCATTCTGAGCGCCACCGCCGAGCTCAACCCCATGTTGGGTTGGAACGTCGGTATCGGTAGCCTTGTGAATTGCCTCGAGGTGGCCCGCCTCTTCGGCTGCGCCGTCTTCACGCCCTCGAGCATCGGCGCCTTCGGCCCCTCCACGCCGCATGTCAACACCCCGCAGGACACCATCCAGCGCCCCAATACCATCTATGGTGTCACCAAGGTGACAGGTGAGTTGCTTAGTGACTACTACTTCACTCGTTTTGGAGTGGATACACGTTCGGTGCGTTTCCCGGGTCTTATCAGCCATATGACCCTCCCTGGTGGCGGCACCACGGACTATGCTGTCGAGATTTACTATGCCGCCGTGAAGGGTGAGAAGTTCGTCTGCCCGCTGAAGAAAGGTACCCTTATGGATATGATGTACATGCCCGACGCCCAGAAGGCCATGATCGACATCATGGAGGCCGACCCCACCAAGCTGGTGCACCGCAACAGCTTCAACGTCACCGCCATGAGCTTCGGTCCCGAGACCATCTACGAGGTCATCAAGAAGCGCTACCCCAACTTTGAAATGGTCTACGAGCCCGAACCCATCAAGCAGGCTATCGCCGACTCCTGGCCCGACAACATGGACGACTCCTGCGCCCGCAACGAGTGGGGCTGGAACCCTCAGTATGACTTGGAGCGCATGACCGACGACATGATTCTCAACTTGAAGAAAAAGCTTTTGTAACCTTAGTTTTATCTTCTCCTTTTTGATGAGAAGGGATAAAGAAGAGGCATCCTAACTGGATGCCTCTTTTGGTTAACGTTTCATTACTCGTTGTGTCGCTGTGCCCTCAGATTGTGTCAGTCGCAGCAGGTAGACACCTTGCGGAAGGGCGCCGAGGTCGAGCGACTGTATGTCGTGGCGGCGCATCAGTTCATGACCCAGCAGGTCGAAGACGACGGCTTCGTTCACGATGGTGCCGAAGTGCACCTGTCCATAGGTGGGGTTGGGGTAGACATTGAGTTTTGTGAGGTCTGAGATGTCATCTATTCCCTGGGTGTTGTTGATGGTGAGCACGAGGGTGATCAGACTGTCGCAGCCTTGGCTGTTGGTCAAGGTTTGGGGGTAGGTGCCCGAAGTGCTGTATACCGTGCCGTACCATTCGTAGGTGGTGGAGAGTGTAGAGACGTAGATGGTGTCACCCACGGTGGAGTGGTTCACAGTGAGGGCGATGCCCATGACGCTGTCGCAGCCATATACCGACAGCAAGGTGTCGTAGAGGTAGGTTGAACTGGTGTATTCCACTCCCTGCCATAGGTAACTGTCACAGGCGCTGACAGCGGTGGTGAGATCGTAGGTGGGATGGACGGTATAGTCGTAGAGAGTCACGTTCCCGTTGGCAGCCGTTACGCTGAAGGCTCCGTTGCCAAGCTCATCGGTAGCTATGGTATGACCTGCGACGGTGAGAGGTTCTCCAAAGCAGGCGTTGCTGTGATTGAAGGTGACGCTATGGGTAGAGTGGGGTAGTATTACATTGTCGATCCAAGCACAGTCGCTGCCACTATTCACGCTGTAGTCTTTGGCATAACGGAAGGTCAGCACATGGTTGCCGGCACTGAGGGGGAAAGAGGCGCGAGTCCAGCCCACCTCGCCTGAAGCGTTGAACTGAGACACGTTGTCAATAAGGAAATGGAACTTGTCATAGTTCTCCTCTGACGAAACACGGTAGTAGAAACTCACGCTGTCGGCTGACTGAACGGTGATGTTGAAGGACATGTCGGAATTCTGGCTGGACCCCATATATTGTACCGAGCGCAGACAGTAGTTTCCTTCATAAGGTTGCTCAGTGCTTACCGCCCATGGGTAGGCGGCAGGGGGATTCCAGCCAGCGAGGTTGGTATGGCCACCTTCAAAGGTCTCCAAAAAGCCCTGGCCGATGAATACCGGCAACTCGCCACCATGGCCATCAAAGCTGTAGTTGAGAGGCAGGTAGATATCCTGAGGAAGCTGTGCATCGGCATGCAAGGTGACGGTGACAGTGGTCTCGCTGCCGGGAGCCAGAGAGAAGGGCGCCATGGTGGGCAGAGTGGCTGTGAGCAGAGCGGTGGGGGAAGTAAATTCCAAGGAGCTCATGCGCGTGGCGACATGGCCGTTATTGCGCAGGGTTGCCGTAATACTAAGGGTGCCGTTGGGCAGCAGATTCGGATTGTCGGGAGAGAAGACAAAAACGAGTTCTGGCGCATAGAGCCATAGGCGTATGGTATTTGAGGCTGTATAGGTGCTTCCTGTCCACGAGGAACTGGCGACTATGTCGGCGGAGCTGCTGTCGGAGGCATTGGCGTTCACATAGGCGCTGACGGCTCCCGTCAGGTCGATGGAAGCTCCGGCGGCCAGACTGTCGAAAGATACCGAGTAGGTGGAGAGTGTTAGCATCGGATTGTCGCTAGAGAGCTGGAGGTTAATGTTGTGTGCTGTCTCGTTACCAGGGTTCTCCACATGCAGTGTCAGTGCCACAGTATCGCCGGCAACAAGAGGTGTCGACGTGATGGCGGTGACCATAGGGAAGGGGCCTTGCGGATGGATTATGTTAATGTTACGGAATGTGGTTCGATACTGCTGTGCCGATATGGAGAGGAGATAGGTGCCTACAGAGAGGTCGGTCGGTAGCGACAGTGTGACACTGCCGAGGGCATTAGCGTAGGCCGCCGCTATCAAAGTGCCGGTGACAGTGTCGCTGAGAGCGACATAGGCATAGGGGACCGTAGAGATGGGAAGGGTTGTCGTGCCATAAGTGAGCGTTGAAGCCATGGTGACAGTGGTCACGGAGGGCTGGGTTAGATAAGGCATCACAGACGGATCTCCCATCAGATGATAGATCTCCCAGTAGTAGTGTTTCATGTCGGATGATGACGACGACGACTCTACTGCCATGTTTCCCTGCATCACAATGGAACCTTGCGTTGTGCACCAGTTGGCATAGTTTTCACCATGGGTGTGGAAGGTGCGGTCGTAAACCCCGAGGTGAGATCCGTCATAGGCCATTGACATGGAGGGTCCTATGCTACTTCTCACACCTACGCCCCAGTAGAAGTCTTGGCCCCAGTAGGTGCTGTTACTGCCACCGATATAGCCCACGGCACCGCAGTAGTTGTCCTTGCGGAGCAACGACTCTCCCAAACAAGTACTCTCTTCGAATTTATTAGTCAGGCAGCAATTGCCTATCATTAAGCCAAACTTCTGCGTGTTGGTCATTTGAGCCACATGACTAGTGGTGAAATTAGGGGTACCCCAGCTGGTGGCACTGCCATGGGCGGTGTAGTTGATGAAGCCAGCCCCCTGATTGTAATAGTTGCGTACTGTGGCAGACATGCTGCTGGCACTGCTTTGCACAGTGACGTTGGTGACGCCGGCCGGGACAATGGAGGTGTTGTTTTTGAAGTACATCACCTGTGAAAATCCATGGGCTCCGTTGACATAGTTGGTGATGGCATAGTCGAGCGTTGGGTCGGCATGGGTGTAGCCATGGTCTCCTGCAGTGCCGCCATCGACACCAGCCACCATCACTGCGCGGTCGAGGAATGAAGGATCGGCGAAGGAATACTGTTCATACATCAATGTTTTTTGCACCTGGGGTGTCAACTGTGCTACCGTCTGAGCCGAGAAACGTCCGTAGTGGCAGTCGGGCAGGTGGTCGCCGGCAGTCCATGTCATGTAGTAGAGGTCGGTAACGTGGTCGCTACTGGGGGAGGTTATCTGTGCATCGAAGGTAGGTAGCTGCGCCACGTCGCCCACCAAAAGTACATAGGTGGGAGCAGGATTGCTGGTAGTGGCATCTTCGTAGAGGCTTTTCAAATAAGCGGCAATGGAGGTCGTCGTGGTTCCTACGGCAGGATTGTCAGTGTAGACGATATCGGTGAGAAAGCCTTTGCGGCGTTTCCAGTTTACTAGATTGTCCAAGTGTCCACGGAACATACTGTTGGCTACAATTACGTAGCGCACAGGGGCAGTGGTGCGTACTGCTTTGGGGTAGAGACTATTCAGGGTTTTGGCTCCACTATTGAAGGCGGGTGAGTAGTAGTGCTCGAACATCTCAAGCGTGCCGTTGCGGTCGGCTCCGTGGTAGGTGACGGTGACCACGGCATGACGGCAGATGATGACCTGTCCGCTCACCGGGTTGTACTTCACTGGTGAAAACTGCAGACGTGCCAAGCGTCGGTCGCGGGCAATGCCCACAGCCTCAACCTCGGCATGGCGTTGACCAACGAAGGTATTCCATGAATAGACTTCTTTGTTGATGAAGAGCTGGAAAGCCGAGGTGTCGCTTTTGCGACGCGGTAGCTGCACGGGCATCAGCCGGTGTTTGAGGGCTGGCAGAGTGTCGTAGACGGCATCGCTCACCACCACATCGAAACCCTCGCACAGCGGGACCTCTATGAGCTGAGAGAAGACGGGCAACGCGGGAGAGCCATAGTTGGCGGCAGGCTCTTGATAGCCTTCGATAGCGACAGTGCTGAAGGTCTCGCCGCCAAGGGTTGTTTCGCCGATGGCTATGTCTCCAATGGAAAACTCCACCTGCAGGTTCTGCCAGTCGTCACGCACAACTTTCTGTGCGGTGGCCGCAATGGTCAGCATCAGGGTGGCCAAAAACAATATTGTTTTTTTCATTTTTTTCTGAATACTTTGAATATCTTGGTAATTCAATTAATCCGATGAAGGTTTCAGTTCACCAGCGTCATTTCGTCGACCAGGTGGCGGGCGCCGGCGAACTTGTCGATGATGAAGAGGCAGTAGCGGATGTCGAGGCTGATGTTGCGGCAGTAGGCGGGGTCAAATAGCAGGTCGCTCATAGTGCCCTCCCAGCAACGGTCGAAGTTGATGCCGATGAGCTGTCCGTCGGCGTTGAGCACGGGCGAGCCGCTGTTGCCACCGGTGGTGTGGTTGGTGGCGATGAAGGCCACGGGGAGCTCACCTTTTTTGTTGGCATACTGGCCGTAATCTTTCTTCTGCCAGAGTTCTTTGAGCTTAGGTTCGACGCGGTAGTCGTAGACTTCGGGGTTCTCCTTCTCCATGATGCCATCGATGGTGGAGTAGGGGGTGTAGTAAACGGCGTCCTTGGGTTTGAAACCTTGCACATGGCCATAAGCCACGCGCAGCGTCAGGTTGGCATCGGGGAAGAAGTTGCTGTCGGGATACTGTTCCATCATACCTTTGATATAGGTGCGCATGAGACGCTGGATGTTGTTGTCGGCTTCGGTGTAGGTGGCACGCTTGTCATTGTTGTAGCAGAAGTTGTATGCCATATCGAAAAGCTGGACAGCAGGATCATCGGCAGCTGCATCGCGTAGTTTAGAGGGCTTCTTCTCTAGGAGTTTTTTGAGTTTTTTCGGGTTGCTGAGGGCAGATTTGGAATATACATTCTTTAGCATTTTCTCGACGGATGAGGCATCGTTTTCCTTGACAAAAGGAGCGAATCCATGTTCCCACATATAGAGGAAGGTCTCGGAGAAGATGGCTTCGTCGACGGGCGAGTGGAGGTCGAAATCCTCAAAATATTTCTCACTTGAAGTCAGCAGAGAGGTGGCAAGGAGGGCAGCGGTACTGTCGTCCTGTGCATTGGCGATTCGCCAGAGCCGATGTGCATAGCTCATGAAATCGCTGGCCATGAGAGCTTCGTTGAAATAAGTCCATTCAAGTTCCACCTCGCGGAGGATAGTATAGTTTTGTTCAAGCTGATCGAGGACATCGCGATATTGGGGTTTGTTTTGAGCCCAGCGTTGGAAGATGTTCTCTTGGTTGATTTTCTGTTCGACGCCATGGAGACGTTCGATGCCGAGGGTTTCACCCTGCCATTTTTTCCAGCCGTTGGCAATAGAAGCTACACGGGAAGCATATTTCAGGCGTTGTGCGGGCGATTTCTGCATGGCAGCGTTGTAATGGGCCAGGCGAATGTCGCGCAGGGCGATGCGAATGGGGTTTTCGACGTTGGCAGCCAGGTCTACGGCATCGTGGGTCACATAACGGCGGGTAGTGCCAGGATAGCCGAAGACAAAAGTAAAGTCACCCTCTTCGACACCTTTAAGGCTGATTTCCATGTGTTTCAACGGTGTATAGGGAATGTTGTCTTTGCTGTAGGCGGCGGGTTTATTGTCTTTACCGACATAGACGCGGAACATGGAGAAATCGCCAGTGTGGCGGGGCCACATCCAGTTGTCAGTATCACCGCCGAACTTGCCAATGTTGCTTGGTGGAGCACCCACGAGGCGCACATCGGTAAAGACCTCATTGACATACATGAAGTATTGGTTTCCGTAGTAGAAAGGTTTGACAATAGCTTTGTAATGGGTGCCTTTTACGGCTTCGGAGCAGAGGCGAGCGATGTTTTTCTCGACAATTTTCTCACGATCCTGCTCGGTGGTCTGTTCTGTGACACCCTCGAGGATTCGATTGGTGACGTCTTCCATGCGGACAAGACGTGTGACAGTAAGACCTGGACAGGGAATTTCCTGGCTGCGGTTCATGGCCCAGAATCCACCAGTGAGATAGTCATGCTCGACAGTGGAGTGTTGGACGATGTAGGAATAGCCACAATGGTGGTTAGTGAGAAGGAGTCCTTCATTGCTAACGAATTCGCCGGTACAACCGCCACCGAAAAGAAGAACGGCGTCTTTGAGGGAGGCGTGGTTAATATCGTAGATATCCTGTGCGGAGATGTGCATACCGGCACGCTGCATGGCGGCCTCGTTGCGCTGGAGAAGCATAGGAATCCACATGCCTTCGTCGGCGCGGACAGGCATGGCAAACATTGCTAGAGCGAGGATTGCGAATATTTTTTTCATCTTTTTAAGAGTTTTTTAAACTGCAAAAATACGATTTTTTTTTGAATTAGAGGAAAAAAGAGTAAAAAGAGAAGGTGCCCTAGGGCACCTTCTCCAAGGAAACTAGGTATTCCTAGTCTATTGAGTGTTACTAGCGGACGATAAGTTTGCGGATGGCATTCACCTTCTCGCCGGTCACGCGCACGAAGTAGGCGCCCTGCGACAGACCGCTCACGTCGATGCTCAGGCTGCCATTCTCCACGCTTCCGCTGTACACCTGGCGGCCGTTCATGTCAACGACGCTCACCTCGGCCTCGCCCTCGATGCCCGTCAGGGTCACCGTGCTCGTGGCAGGATTCGGGTAGAGGCTGATGCTCGCATTGTCCACGTCGGCTATGCCCACCTCGTCCTGCGGGGTGCCGTTGTTGCCCCTGCTCCCCCCCTCGCTCACCACGGCCGCCCCGCGCACCGCGCGTCCCTACACCACGTCGCACTCGCCGGTGTCCAAGCCCGTGGTCG
>JAEEGL013181642.1_pt1 | contig 53678 bp, 43 predicted proteins | sample 9134231 | NCBI WGS metagenome assembly JAEEGL01 (sample SAMN16246548, study PRJNA631951) | gut metagenome | biome: gut microbiome; feature: rumen; material: fiber-attached | host: Bos | place: Iran: Karaj | collected 2018-10 | reverse complement strand
TCCGGAAATACATCCGGTACTACAATAACGATAGAATCAAATTGAGGCTAAAAGGAAAGAGCCCGGTTCAATACCGAGCTCTATTCCAATCGAAGGCTTCTTAAATAATGTTAAACCGTCCAACTTTTGGGGGTCACATCAAATGGCCACCCTCTTGTTGTCGGGAAGAATCGCCCCGCGCTTACTGGATGATGTTCAGTTCCACGCGGCGGTTCTGCTGACGGCCTTCCTCGGTGTCGTTCGTCGCGATCGGGCGGGACTCGCCGTAGCCGGCATAGGCCAGGCGGAACTTGTCCACTCCCTGGGCGATGAAGTACTCGTAGACCGCTTTGGCACGGGCCTCGGACAGGCGCTGGTTGTACTCGTCGGAGCCCTTGCTGTCGGTGTGGCCGGAAATTTCGACCTTCACCTCGGGATTCTCCTGCAGCCAGGCGACGACCTTGTTGAGGGGACCCTTGGCGACTTCCTTGATGACGGACTTGTCAAAGTCGAACATGGTGTTGCTCAGCTCCGCCATGGTCTTTTTGATCTCCACCGGGACCTCCTTGATGATGGTGACGGTGTCGCGGATAACCTGGATCTCCTTCTCGATGACGGTGTTGGTCTTCACGACGGTGTCACGGACGGTCACGGTGTTGGTCTTCACGACGGTATCCCGTACGACGCGGTCCACATAGACGATGGTCGGCTGGACCGGCTTTTTCGGAGCGGCCTTGCCGAAGGCGAGTTTGAGCTTCAGACCGGCGCCGAAACTGGCCAGTTTGGTCGCGATGTCCATCTTCTTGATGGTGGTTGTAACAATGGAGTTGTTCGGGTCGACTCCGACCATATCATAAGAAGAGAATTTAACATCCGCCTGGTCAAACTGATGGGCAATGACGGGACCGTCCGAGAAGCCGATTTTTGCAGCGGTTTCTGTATCCTTGGCGATCATCCAGGTGGTGGAAGGCTTGGCAAGCGGAGACAGGAAGCCGTAGTCTACGTACAAGCCGGTATACAGACCCCATCCGTTGCCGAGCCCCCAGCGGAAGCCGAGTTCGGCGGAGCCGGCCACATTGAACAATTCGGGTTTGAACTTGCCCTTGGCGGTGACCCCGGGCAGTGTCAGGTCCTCCGGCGCCCCGCCAGGAACTCCTGTACCGGCGTTGGTGGCCGTTCCGGTGATGTTTTCCCAATTGTCATCGTCAATGCCCCAGATCCAGTTCAAGAAATCATAGTCCTTGCTGTCATACAGCTGTTGCTTTCCATTGGCATCGGGCGAATTCTGTCTCGCGTCATAATAGATGCCCCCGGTCATCGGGTCATTCGGGTCACTGTTGAGCCGGCTCAGCGGAATACCTCCGAAACTCCAGAGCACCCGGCCATTATCCGCCGCACCCTTGTAACCTTCGAAACGGCGGTCATAGTTGCCAGCGATGTTGAAAAGGAAACGGGCACCCAGAGCGAGGTAGAAGTGGTTGGATTTCTGCTCGTTGAGCGGAGCCATGAACTGGGCCATCAGGGGAACCTGGACCGAATAAAGGGTCTGGTTTTCCTTCAAGGAGATGAGTTCGTCGGTATACGCGATGGTGTTATTCGCAGGATCTTGTTTTATATTGGCTACGCCCAGCGCCATGATGTAGGTCTCTTTCTGGACAGTGGTGGCTGTCGCGCCTTCATAGCTGGTAAAAAAGAGCCAGGGATTGTTGGCGGCGGAGAAGGAGCCTCTGTAGATAGCGAGCTCGGCACCCGTTGTCAGGCCCCAGTTCTCATTGAAGTGGAGGGTGTATCCGAGACCGGCGCCACCGCCGAGACGGTCGGTAAACAAGGGATATGTCGCATTTGGAGCGAAATTGCTGTTAATCTGATAGTTCAGGGCAGACAGGCCGCCGAAGACATCGATGTGGAACTCATGCTTCGGAACCCATTCGGAACTCCAGGACTGCGCCATCGATGTCAGGGACACCAGGGCAGCGGCAAGAATCAATAGTGTACGTTTCATAAGTCGTATTGTGTTTATAGAAATATCCAAACGTACAAATTTAAGTAAAATCTAAAAATAAACAACTACTTTAATTGATATTCCGACGTGCTTTTGAGGCCGGTGGTGCCAAAGTAAGAGGCGACGACCTCGCCGCGGACATAGACCCGCCGGCCGATGTAATCGGGGTGGGAGACGAGGTTGAGCGCGTCCCGCACCGCCCCCTTGGGCAGTTCTACGGCGAGGCACGCTGCCTTTTCCGTCACCGAAGAGCGGGCTGCCAGGGCGAGGTGTGTCTCTTTGGTGATTCCGGATGTCTTGACCGATTTCCCGGCGGCGGTCAGGTCGCCGCCCACGATATATCCATAGAACCATACCTGCTTTTCCCCGATGTGCAGGGGCGCATCCGCCACGGAGCAGGCATCGGAAGGCTCCGAACCCTGGTTCCCGTTTCCGCCGATCAGATAATCTTCCGAGGTCCAGTTACGGGTCGTGTCGACGGCGACCTCGATGCCGGAGTGGCCGGACTGGGGAGAGGATGCCCTCAGGGAGAGCGTCAGAATCTGCTGGGGAAGGAGCGTCCGGGTCAGGAGCGTTTCCTCTTTTCCTTCGTTAAAGAGCGTCACGGAGACGGCTCCGGGATGGAAATAGGCAATCCTGTCCTCCCGGTAGGCATACATCAGCCGCCCTTTGTCCGATTTGAGATAGACCACCCCCTCGGGATAGGCCGCCAGAAAATCGCTGCCGCGGCGGAGCCGGACTCCGGCGTTCATCATCGTGCAGAGGAGCCGGACGGTGACCGACTCTCCTGCGCGGACCACGACCAGCTGCTGATCCCCGTACTGCGCGCTGTCGAAAGCCGGGGTGAGGAAGTCGCAGCAGCGGACATAGACAAGATAACTTCCCTCCTGGACCGGAAGGGCCTGGGGGGAGGCTCCATATGTTCCGTCGTAGAGGACCCTTCCGCCCGCGTCCGAAATTGTCAGCAGAAAATCATTGGTGTCAGGCATTTCCGATGAGGCCTTGGTAAAGAGGTCCGTGCTTTTTTCCAGGGTCCATCTCAATTCCCCTTTCTCTCCTTCGGCCCCGCCGAAGTCTTCGCATGCTACGACTGCCGACACCAGCGGCAGGAGCGCAATCCAGCAGTAGGTTCGCATAGGCATTCTTTTTATCTCCGGACACTTGTTGCCCGGTCTGACGCGAAGATAAACCGTCCTGCCGGAACGGAACCCCCTGAAACATAAAAATGTGGCGAAATGTTTCAAGGGATGGAAGTTTTCTTCCCTTAAAAAATGTATCTTTGTGGAAATTTTTTTAATGGAAGATGGAAAAACACAGCAAGATATATGTGGCAGGACACCGTGGAATGGTGGGGAGCGCCATCGTGCGGGAGCTGAAGCGACAAGGCTATGACAATATCATCACCCGGACCCATCGGGAACTGGACCTGACGCGGCAGGCTCCGGTGGAAGCGTTTTTTGCCGCCGAGAAACCCGAGTATGTTTTCCTGGCGGCAGCGAAAGTGGGGGGCATCGTTGCGAACCAGAGCGCCCTTGCGGATTTCATGTACGAGAACATGGTCCTGGAAATGAATGTGATCCACGCAGCCTGGAAGAATGGATGCAGGAAACTCGAATTCCTGGGCTCCAGCTGTATTTATCCGCGCCTGGCCCCGCAGCCGATGAAAGAGGACTGCCTGCTGACCGGCGCCCTGGAGAAGACCAATGAGGCCTATGCCCTGGCCAAGATCAGCGGCCTCAAATACTGTGAATTCCTGAACCGGCAGTATGGCACGGATTATATCAGTGTCATGCCGACGAACCTCTACGGTCCCAATGACAACTATCATCCCGAGCACAGCCATGTCCTTCCGGCCCTGATCCGCCGCTTCCATGAGGCGAAGCTCTCCGGAGCGGAACAGGTGACCTGCTGGGGCGACGGCTCCCCGCTGAGGGAGTTCCTCTATGTGGACGATCTGGCAAACCTCTGTGTCTTTTTGATGAACCATTACAGCGGGAACGAAACCGTAAATGCGGGTACGGGGAAGGAACTCAGCATCAAGGCATTGACGGAACTCGTCGCCAAGGTGGTCGGCTATCGGGGCAGGATTGTCTGGGATACGTCCCGCCCCAACGGAACGCCCCGTAAACTCCTGGATGTGTCCAAGGCCCGCGCCCTGGGATGGACCTACAAGACGGAGCTGGAGGAAGGCATCGCGCTCGCTTACGAAGATTTTCTCACCAATCCCATGCGTGCAGAACGCTAGAAATTCCTTATCTTTGCACGCTGAAACTACAGACAGAGTATGTTCGAGAATTTGAGTGAAAGGCTGGAAAGGTCTTTCAAGATACTGAAAGGTGAAGGAAAAATCACCGAGATCAATGTCGCCGAGACCGTCAAGGACATCCGCAAGGCCCTGCTGGACGCCGATGTCAGCTACAAGGTGGCGAAGGATTTCTGCAACCGGGTCAAGGACAAGGCCATCGGGGCCAATGTGCTGACGGCGGTCAAGCCGCAGCAGATGATGGTGAAGATCATGCACGACGAGTTGGCCGAATTCATGGGCTCGAGCGCGCAGGATATCAACATCAAGGGGAATCCCGGCATCGTGCTGGTCGCGGGCCTGAACGGTTCCGGTAAGACGACCTTCACCGGCAAGCTGGCGCTCCATATCAAGTCCAAGCGGGGGATGAAGGTGCTCGTCGCCGCGTGCGATACCTTCCGTCCGGCCGCCATCGAGCAGTTGAAGGTGCTCGGCGAAAGCGTGGAGGTCCCCGTCTATACCGAGGAAGGGGAGAAGGATCCGATCAAGATCGCCAAGGATGCCATCGAGAAGGCCCGCCGGGAAGGCTACAGTGTCGTCATCATCGATACCGCCGGCCGTCTCGCCGTGGATGAGCAGCTGATGGATGAGATTTCGGCCCTTCACCGCGCCGTCCAGCCGACGGAGACCCTCTTTGTCGTGGATGCCATGACTGGCCAGGATGCCGTGGAGACGGCCAAGGCCTTCAACGACCGGCTCGACTTCGACGGTGTCGTCCTGACCAAGATGGACGGTGACACCCGTGGCGGTGCCGCCCTGTCGATCAAGGCGGTGGTCGGGAAACCGATCAAGTTCGTCTCTTCCGGTGAAAAGATGGAGGCGCTGGATGTGTTCCATCCCTCCCGCATCGCCGACCGGATTCTCGGGATGGGCGACATCGTTTCCCTCGTGGAAAAGGCCCAGGAGCAGTTCGACGAGCAGCAGGCCCGTGAGCTGAAAAAGAAACTCGCCAAGGACAAATTCACCCTCTGGGACTTCTACGAACAGATCCAGCAGGTCAAGAAGATGGGCAATATCAAGGACCTGGCGTCCATGATTCCGGGCGTCGGGAAGGCCATCAAGGACGTGGATATCGACAATGACGCGTTCAAGGGTGTCGAGGCCATCATCCTGTCCATGACCCCCCAGGAGCGCGAGCATCCCGACATCATCAACGGCAGCCGGCGAAAGCGTATCGCCGACGGCTCCGGGACCTCCCTTCCCGAGGTTAACCGCCTTCTGAAGCAGTTTGAAGGGACCCGGAAGGTCATGAAGACCGCCATGACCGGCAACCTCATGCAGCAGATGAGGGGCATGCGGAGAAAATAAGTTTTGGGAATCCGAAAATTATTCATACCTTTGTATCCCGCTGCGGAATTAGCTCAGTTGGTAGAGCATCAGCTTCCCAAGCTGAGGGTCGCGAGTTCGAATCTCGTATTCCGCTCCAAAACACTCCCTGGGTTTTTATGCAGCGGAGTGTTTTTTTGAATAGAAACCACTTGATTAATATGGATAAGAATATCGCACTTTGCCCCAATGACGTCGTTGCCTTCCTCGGCAAGCGGCCGCAGGATTTCACCCGGGAAGACCTTCTCCGTTTTATTACGGAAAAGGACATCCGGATGGTCGATTTCATGTATCCTGCCGAAGACGGCCGGGTAAAGACCCTGAATTTTACGGTCAACTCCCTCGCATACGCCGAGACCATCCTCTCTGAAGGGGAACGGGTGGACGGCTCCAGCCTTTTCCCTTCCTTCATCGAGGCTGGCAACAGCGACCTCTATGTCATTCCGCGCTACCGGACGGCCTTTGTGGATCCGTTCAACGAGATTCCGACCCTGTGCTTCCTCTGCAGTTTCTTCACCAAGGACGGCGAACCCTTCGAGTGCGATCCCTTCGATACCCTCAGGCGCGCCGGCGAGGCGTTCACCCGCTCGACGGGGATGCGTTTCGAGGCCATGGGCGAACTGGAATACTATGTCATCGCGGAGGAGGATCCGCTCTTCCCGGCGACCGACCAGAAGGGCTACCACGAGTCGGAACCCTTCGCCAAGATGAACGATTTCCGCCGCGCCTGCATGGTCCATGTCGCCCGGACCGGCGGTCAGATCAAATACGGTCACTCCGAGGTAGGGTATTTCTCCCTGGAGGGAAAGATTTATGAGCAGAACGAAATCGAGTTCCTGCCCTGTCCGCTGGACACGGCTGCCGACCAGCTGCTCCTGGCCAAGTGGGTGATCCGGAACCTCGCCTATCAGTGGGGGCTGGACGTGAGTTTCGCACCGAAAATCACCACGGGAAAGGCCGGAAGCGGCATGCACATCCATATGCGCCTGATGAAAGGGGAGCGTAATGCGACCCTCGGAGAGGACGGCCGCCTGAGCGAAGAGGCGCGCCGCGCCATTGCCGGGCTGATGAAGATGGCCCCGTCCATCACGGCCTTCGGCAACAAGAATCCGACGTCCTACTTCCGTCTCGTTCCGCACCAGGAGGCCCCGACCAATGTCTGCTGGGGGGACTGCAACCGTTCCGCCCTGGTCCGCGTGCCGCTGGGCTGGTCCTCCGGCAAGGACATGTGTTCGAAGGCCAATCCTTCCGAGAAGCCGGCACAGATGGACACGACGCTCAAGCAGACGTTCGAAATGCGCTCTCCGGACTGTTCCGCGGATATTTACCAGTTGATGGCCGGCCTTTGCGTCGCCGCCCGGAAGGGACTGGAGATGCCTGCGGAGGAGGCCCTTCGGCTTGCGGAGGAGAAATACGTGGACATGGATATCCACAAGAGCGAGAATGCGGCGAAACTCTCCACGCTGGAGGCGCTTCCGACCTGCTGCGCCGAGTCTGCCGACTGTCTGGAAGCCGTGCGCGCATCCTATGAGGCGGAAGGCGTATTCACGCCGAGGACCATCGACGGGATTCTCCGCGCCCTCCGCTCCCACCAGGACAGCGGCCTTCATGAAGCCGCCCGGAAGGATCCGGATCTGATGCGCCGCCTGGTCGATGAATATTTCTACTGCGGATAAAATGAAAAAACTGCTCCTTTTCGCAGCCGTGGCGCTGCTCTGCCTGTCCTGCCGTCCGGGGCTCCGTGACGGCGAATACACGCTGACCGTCCTTTCCACCAATGATGTCCATTCCACCTGGTTCGATTCGACCTATGTGGGCGGAGGGGTGCGCAAGTCGCTCTTTGCGATGAATACCTATATCGATTCGGTCCGGAAGGCGGACGGAGCGGGAAACGTATTGCTCGTCGATGCGGGAGACTGTCTCCAGGGAGACAATGCGGCCTATTACTACAATTATGTGGACACCCTTTCTCCCCATCTGTTCCCGCGCCTGCTCTCGTACATGAAGTATGATGCGGTGGCGGTCGGCAACCACGACATCGAAACGGGCCATCCGGTGTATGACCGCGTCGCGGTGGACCTGAAAAAGGCCGGAGCGGATTTCCTGGCGGGCAACGCCGTCCGGACGGACAACGGAAAACCGTATTTCCCGCTCTACAAGATGGTCCGCAAGGCCGGGCTCCGGATTGCCGTCCTGGGCTATACGAACGCCAATATCAAGGCCTGGCTGACCGAAGAGATCTGGCGGGGAATGGATTTTCTGAGCATTGCAGACATCATCCAGCGGGACGTGGATTATGTCCGGGAGAAGGAGCATCCGGATGTTGTCGTCGCGACCATGCACTCGGCCTGCGGCCAGGGAGACGGGACCATCCTGGAAGCCGAAGCCCTGGACGCCTTCAACAGCGTCCGCGGGGTGGACTGGTTGATCTGCGGCCATGACCACCGCCCCTATGTCGAGACGCGGGACAGCTGTGCCCTGCTGAATTCCGGCAGCCACAGCCGCTATGTCGGCCACGGAAAGATGTTTCTGACGGTCCGTGGCGGACAGATCGTTTCGAAACGCTTCGTCACCGACCTGATTCCGGTGAAGGCCGAACGGGCGGATACCGCCATGCGGGCCTATTTCCGGAAGGAGTTCGAGGCGGTGCGCGCTTTTACCCTGAAGGAAGTCGGGGTGCTGAATGTCGACCTCCGGACGCGGGATTCCTACCGGGGCATGTCGGCGTACATGAACCTCCTCCATACGGTCTGCCTTGGCTGCGCCCCCGCGGAAATCTCCTTTGCCGCACCCTTGACCTACAATGGCCATATCCGCTCCGGCATCCTGGTCTTCAACGACCTCTTTACGATTTATCCTTTTGAGAATCAGCTTTTTGTCATTAAGATGACAGGGGAGGAGATCCGCCGCTACCTGGAAGCCTCCTACGACCGCTGGATCTATACGGTCGGCTCTGCAGAGGAGACCCTCCTGAAAATCGCCGAGCGGGACGACCCGCGGACCCAGCAGCAAGGATGGTCTTTCGTCAGCCGTTCGTACAACTTTGATTCTGCCGCCGGTATCTGCTACACGGTCGATGTGACAAAACCCTGCGGAGAGCGGGTACGAATCCGTTCGATGGCGGACGGAACCCCCTTCGAAGCGGAGCGTGTGTACTATGTTGCCATGACATCCTACCGCGCTTCGGGCGGCGGCGACCTGCTGAAAGAGGCGGGTATCGCTGCGGACCAGCTTGCCGAACGTACGGTGGAGCGTTATCCCGAGATCCGCAATCTCCTCTATGATTATCTGATGAAAAATGGATCCATCGATCCGGAAGTGATTGGGAATCCCTCTGTGATCGGGACCTGGTCGTTTGTCCCTGCCGCGCTCGCTCAGCGGGCGCTGGACCGGGACATGAAGCGCCTGTTCCGGGATCTTTAGACGCTTTCCACTTGTTTCAGGTCGGACGCTTCACCGACCAGCCAGAGAATGTCGCCGTCCTCGAAAGGGATGGCGACATTGGGTGTATGGAGATTTCCGTCCGCTTTCTCGACACCGACCAGCATGCAGTGCCACTTGTCGCGGAGGCCGCTTTCCGGAAGGGTCTTCCCTTGGAAAGGGGAGTGTGGAGAGACCGGGATGCAACGAAGCTGCATTTCTCCTTCCTCGTCGCTGCCGGTGGGGGAGACGCTGCCTTCCTCCTGGAGGAAGCGGCCAAAGGCCTCCAGCTGGCTGTCGCTGCCGACGGCCTGCAGGCGGTCCTGGGGACAGATCCGGTCTTCTCCCTTGGGGATGTTGATGCGGACCCCTCCGCGGAGGATGGATACGACGTGGATGCCGAAACGCTTGCCGAGCCGCAGTTCAGAGAGGCTCTCCCCGGCCCAGGGAATGTTGGCGGGAATGTCGAAAACCGCCAGATGAAGGTCTTTGGAGAGGAGGCGGGAGGCATATTCGGGTTCCCGGGAACGGAGGTTCTGCCGGAAAGTCGCCTCGATCTGGTGGGAACGCCGCTTGTTGTAGCGGCTGAAGATGATGTAGGTCACCAGGGCGAAAGCCAGGAGGAAGAGCCAGGCGATGGAGATATGGAACAGGCGTCCCAGCACGTAGAGGACAAAGCCGAGGGCAATGCCGATGCGGACCACGATGGACGCCACGAGGGGCGCCCGGTTCGACCGGCTTTCTTCCCAGAGGGTCAGGTACTCCTCGGAACGGTTTTTCTTGATCATGATGGCTCTCAGGAAGGGCGCCATCATAAGAATGATGATGCTGCCCGAGAGGATATGGGCCCAGATGGAGGGCAGCCATTTCTCGGTAAACGGGACGAGCAGCGAAAAGCCGAGGGCGCAGATGGCGATGCAGATGATGCCATGGATGACCGTATTCCGGACAATGGCCACGATATAGTCCTTCCAGAGGCTCTGTTTGGAGGTGGAGGGGCTGTGGACCGTATAATTGTCCAGGAAGGTCTTGGCACGGGCGGGAAGGTGCTTGTACACGAAACCGTAGGAGGGCTCCGCCAGGCGGATCATGTAGGGGGTCAGGAAAATGGTGATGACCGACACGGCGACGACAATCGGGTAGAGGAAATCACTGGTGACGCCGAGGGCCACCCCGAGGGTCGCGATGATGAAGGCGAATTCCCCGATCTGGGTCAGGGAGAAGCCGCAATGCATGGCGGTCTTGAGCGGCTGCCCGGACAGAAGGACGCCGAGGGTGGCGAATAGGAGCTGTCCGATGATGACGGTCAGGGTGATGACCAGGATCGGAAGAGCGTGCTGGGCGATCATGGCCGGGTCCACCATCATGCCGACGGAAACGAAGAAGATGGCGCCGAACAGGTCTTTTACCGGCTTGACGAGCCGCTCGATGTGCTCGGCCTCGATGGTCTCGGCCAGGATGGAGCCCATGATGAAGGCGCCGAATGCGGCGGAAAAGCCGGTTTTGGCCGCGATGACGACCATGCCGAAACACAGCCCAAGGGCGACGATCAGCAGGGTCTCCTCGTTCATCAGTTTCCGGGTCTTTTTCAGTACGAGCGGGATCAGGTACAGCCCGACGACAAACCACAGAATCAGGAAGAAGACGAGCTTGGCGATGGACCCCATCAGCGCCCCGCCTTCGAAGCTGTTCGAAACGGCGATGGTCGATAGGATGACCATCAGCACCACCGCCAGGATATCCTCCAGGATGAGGATGGACATGACCAGCGAGGCGAACTGTTTCCGCTGCAGCCCGAGGTCCTCGAAGGCTTTGTAGATGATGGTGGTCGATGACATGGCGATCATGCCGCCCAGGAAGAGAGCGTCCATCTTCTTCCAGCCGAAGGCCGATCCGACGGTGAATCCCAGGAATATCATCCCGGAAATAATCGTGAGGGCGGCGATGACCGCCGGCCCTCCGACCTTGACGATTTTCTTGAAGGAGAACTCCAGCCCGAGGGCGAAGAGGAGGAAGATGACTCCGATGTCCGACCAGGTGTGGATGCTGGCGGCATCCAGAACCGAAGGGGTCAGGGCAAAGTGGGGACTGGCGATAAAGCCGGCGACGATATAGCCCAGAACGAGCGGCTGCCTGAGTTTCTTGAATACCAGGGTCATCACCCCGGCGCAGATCAGGATCAGCGCAAGGTCGGCAATCAGCGGCTCTATCTCGGACATTTACTTGGCGTAGGCGACGGAACGGGTTTCGCGGATGACGGTAATCTTCACCTGGCCGGGATAGGTCATCTCGTCCTGGATCCGCTTGGCGATTTCGCCGGAGAGGACTTCGGCCTCGCTGTCGCTGACTTCGGCGGCACCGACGATGACCCTGAGTTCGCGGCCGGCCTGGATGGCATAGGACTTCGTGACACCCGGATAGGCGGCAGCGAGATCTTCCATGCCCTTGAGCCGTTTGATATAGGATTCGATGACTTCGCGGCGGGCGCCCGGACGGGCGCCGGAAATGGCGTCGCCGACCAGCACGATGGGCGCATAGAGGGAAGTCATCTCCATCTCTTCATGGTGTGCGCCGATGGCGTTGCAGATTTCAGGCTTCTCCTTGTACTGCTCGGCGAGTTTGGCACCCAGCAGGGCATGCGGCAGGTCCGGATCTTCGTCGGAGACTTTGCCGATATCGTGCAGGAGGCCGGCGCGTTTGGCGATCTTCGGGTTCAGGCCCAGCTCCGAAGCCATGATGGCGCAGATGTTCGCCACCTCGCGGGAGTGCTGCAGCAGGTTCTGTCCATAGGAGGAGCGGTATTTCATCCGGCCGATCAGGCGGACCAGTTCCATGGGCAGTCCGTGGATGCCGAGGCCGATGGTGGTCCGTTTTCCGGTTTCCAGGATCTCATCCTCGAGCTGCTTGCTCACCTTCGCGACCACTTCTTCGATGCGGGCGGGATGGATGCGGCCGTCGATCACCAGCTGGTGCAACGACAGGCGCGCCACCTCGCGGCGGACCGGATCGAAGGCGGACAGCAGGATGGCGTCCGGGGTATCGTCCACGACGATTTCCACACCGGTGGCAGCTTCGAGGGCGCGGATATTGCGGCCTTCCCGGCCGATGATCCGTCCCTTGATCTCGTCATTGTCGATCGGGAAGGTGGTGACCGCGTTCTCGATGGCCGTTTCCGTCGCGGTGCGCTGGATGGTGTTGATGACGATGCGCTTGGCTTCCTTGGCGGCGTTCAGCCGGGCCTCGTCCATGCAGTCGTTCATATAGGCCTGGGCCTGGGTCCGGGCTTCCGCTTTCATGGATTCCAGCAGCTGGGTCTTGGCCTCCTGGGCCGACATGCCGGCGATGGTCTCGATCTGGCGGATGGCCTGGTCGCGGAGTTTCTCCGCCTCCTCTTCCTTGAATTTGAGCGATTCCTGCTGGCCTTTGAGGCTGCTCTTGATCTGCTCGTTCTCTTTCATCTTGCGCTCCAGGTCGGCGAGCTTCTGGTTCCAGGTATTCTCTTTCTGTTTGACGCGGGATTCGGCTTCCCGGACCTGGTTGTTGCGTTCGTTGATCGTCTTGTCGTGCTCGGCCTTGAGGGAAAGGAACTTTTCCTTGGCCTGGAGAATCTTCTCGTTCTTGATCTTCTCTCCTTCGATTTCGGCTTTTTCGAGAATCTCGTCCCGTTTGCCTTTCAGAATCGATTTACGCACCAGTATGTAAAGGGCGAGGGCGATGGCCGCACCCGCGACAAATCCGATGACAAGGTATAGTACAGTATTCATATATATATTGTTTTAATAACGTCCTTGAGAAAAAAAAGCCGTCAGCACCGTCGTCAGAAAATCTTAAAAATAAGATTTGAGTTCCATCCGGTTTCTGATATCCCACTACTGCGATGGGCCCGTCATACCCGGCTTGAGTCAACTCGGAACGTTGAAACGTGTTGTTTTCAGCAGGGGTGCCTGACGGCTTAATTAATGTTGGTCGAGATATTGACCGAGCTGCTTAAAGAGTGCCGATACATCCTCGCGGGAGCGGCTGGATTCCAGCTGAGCCTCGATGCGGCCGATGCTTTCGTTCAGGGCGACCATGGACATCAGTTCAATCGGCGGGGTGCCGACGAACTTCCGGACCAGTTCATCATAGCGGCGGTTCACACTGTCCGCGGCCAGACGGAAAACCCGCTCCTTTTCCGGAGTGGCTGCCGTCAGGCTGTACGAGCGTTCGCCGATTTTGATGTTGACCTTCTGTCCCATCCCGTTTTAGTTTTCCAGCCAGGAGATGCATTTATTGATCTCCCGGAGCAATGTATCGATTTTTTCTTTCGCCGCGGTGGGGTCTCCGCCGGCGGTGAAGGCATCTGTAAGCTTCCGGCTTTCTATCTCGGACAACAAGTCCTCAATCTGTTTCCGGTAGGTTTGATTGGCATCTTTGCAGGCACGTAACTCATCGCGGAGGGTCTGGTTCTCCGCTTTCTCAGCCTCGTAGCGGGCAATCAGCTTTTCGATTTGTTTTCTCAGATCTTCCAGCATCGCCAATTGTTGTACCTAATCCCTGCAAAGTTAAGAAAAAATTTTAATATGGAAAAGAGTTTTTCTTATCATTTTTACAAGGATGCGATAAGGCGCGTGAACAGGCGGGTCATCTTGTCCGCGGCTGCGTCAGCGGCCCGTACGATGGCTTCTCCGTCCGTGGTATATTCCTCATCATCCGACGAGGGAGCGACGTCCGTGATGACGGACATCCCGAAGACCGGGATGCCGCTGTGCCGGGCGACGACGACCTCCGAGGTCGTGGACATGCCGACGGCATCCGCGCCGATCAGCCGGAAGTACTTGTATTCGGCCGGCGTTTCGTAGCAGGGGCCGGAGCAGGCGACATAGACGCCTTTGCGGAGGAGGATGTCCTCCTCGGCGGCGATCGCTTCCGCGCGGCGGATCAGTTCCGGGTCGTAGGGACGGGTCATGTCCGGGAAACGCGGTCCGAAATCGTCCAGGTTCGGCCCGATCAGGGGATTGGGTATCAGGTTGATATGGTCCTTGATGATCATCAGGTCGCCGACCTTGTAGGAGAGGTTGGTGGCGCCGGCGGCATTGGACACGAACAGCGTGCGGATGCCGATGACCTTCATCAGCCGGATGGGGAGGACGACCATCTCCATCGGATAGCCTTCATAATAATGGATCCGGCCCTGCATGGCGATGACGCACTTCCCGCCGAGCTGCCCGATGATGAAATTGCCTTTGTGACCGATGGCGGTCGAAACGGGGAAGCCCGGGATGTCGCGGTAGGGGATGACGAGGGGATCCTGGATGTGGTCGGAGAGTTTGCCGAGTCCGCTGCCGAGGACGATGCCTACTTCGGGCTGGCGTCCTTCCAGACGGCTCTGAACATATTCGGATGCGGCGTAAATGGTTTCTAAGGTGTTCATAGTGCTTCAATCTCGCGTATAACGTTCCGGGCTCCTTCGAGAATCTCTTCTTCGTGGGGGACATGGCGATTCCGCATGACCAGGCGGCCGCCGACGATGACCGAGGAAATGACATCGCTGTGGGCGGCATAGATCAGATTCGCGAGGAAACTGCCCGGAGACAGGAAATAGGTATTGTCCAGATCGACCAGGCTCAAGTCCGCCAGCGCCCCTTCCCGGATGACGCCGCTCTCCAGCCCCAGCGCACGGGCGCCGTTGACGGTGGCGCAGTCCATCAGTTCACCCAGGGGCATCTCCCGCGGGTCGTTCCGCCAGGCTTTCTGGAAGAGGGCCGTCGTCTTCATCGTCTCGAGCAGGTCAAGGCTGTTGGACGAGGCTGCGCCGTCCGTTCCCAGGCAGACATTGGCCCCGGCGTCCCGCAGTTCGTTGTAGCGGAAGTGGTAGCCGGAGGAGAGTTTTGCGTTGGAATTGATGTTGTGGACGCAGTGGACACCCCGCTTGCCGAGGATTTCGACATCGTCGTCGCTCAGGCAGAGGCAGTGTGCGGCAATGACATGCGGTCCGAGCACGCCCAGGCGGTCGAAATAGGCGGTCGGGGAGAGGCCGTCATGGGCCTTGCGGCAGTCCCGGTCTTCCAGCGGTGTTTCGGCGAGGTGCATGTGGACCTTCAGTCCATGTTCGAGGGCAAAACGGTTGGCCCAGAGGATGTTCTCTTCGCTGACGGTATAAACCGAATGGATGCCGACACAAAGGCCCGGCTCGCCTTCCCAGCCCTTGGAACGCTCGTAGAGGGCTTCGAAAGCCTTCCGCTGGCGCGCGGCCATCTCGGCGTTGTGGCTGTCCAGGAAGACAAAGGCAATCCGCGGACGGAGACCCATCTCCAGGGCCGCTCTCCGGGACTCGGGGGCGAACCAGTACTGGTCGTTGAAGGTGGTGGTACCGCCCTTGAGCATCTCCAGGCAGGCCGCCCTGGTCGCGTGGTAGATGAATTCCCGGTCCACTTTCGCTTCGATTTTCCAGATCCGCTCCAGCCAGTCATACAGGCACAGGTCTTCATGGATCCCCCGAAGGAGGATCATCGCGGCATGTGTGTGCATGTTGATGAAGCCCGGAATAACGGCCTGGTGGCTTCCGTCGATGATTTCGGTCCCGGGGGGAACCGGAATCGGGGAAGGGCTGATGCGGCGAATGCGCTCACCCTCAATGAAAATGTTGGTCCGTCGGTCGTCGAGGAGAATGTTCTGAAGCAGGATCATGGGCGGATAGGTTCAAAAAAAACCGGCATGGCAGGCCGGTTTCATCTCAGAGTTCTTCAAAGTCCACATCCGAGTAGCCGCCTTCGTCGTGGCGGGTCTCCGTGAAGGGCTGGTCCTTGAGGAGGGTTTCCTTAATGTATTTGACAGCTTCGTCAAGTCCTTCGGAGAATTTCTCGAAGTCTTCCTTATACAGGAAAATCTTGTGCTTGTCATACACATAGGTGCCATCCGGATTCTGCCGCCGCTTGCTCTCGGTGATGGTCAGATAGAAGTCGTTGTTACCTTTCGTGGATTTGACATCGAAGAAGTATGTACGCTTTCCGGCACGAACCGGCTTCGAGTACACGTCCTCCGCATTGCGCTCCCGGGAATAACCCCTTTCGAAATCTTCACTATACATAGCTTTTTCGATTTTTAATTGTCCACAAATGTAGGAAAATAATTTAATAAACACTAACTTTGCGAAGAATTTTTGTATCATCAGCCAGTTATTTGAAATATGCTCAACAGAAGAATTCTCAGAATCAAGGCTTTCAAAGAGTTATATGCCTGTGCCGAGAACCCGGGAAAGAGCCTGAAAGAAGCCCTTGCCGACCTGGATGCCTCCATGGAGGCGACACGGGATCTGTATCTGCTGATGCTGTCCATCATTCCTCCGCTGACCGCCGAGGCCTCGCGCCGCATTGAGGCCGCCCGCGGCAAGTTCAACCCGACCGAGGAGGATCTGAACCCCAATCTGAAATTTGTCCGGAATAGTCTCTCGCCGCTACTGGAGGACGACCCGGATTTCAGGAAAATCATCGAGAAGAAAAAAATCTCCTGGGACCAGTATGATGTCTTCCTGCACGATTTGTACGAATCGGTAAAGACAAAGCCCTGGTACCAGGCATATATGGAAAGCCCGGAGCTGTCCCTCGCCGAAGATGTCCGGCTTTTCAAGAAGATGTATGAGGAGGAATTCGAAGACAGCGACGCGCTTGCCGCCATCCTGGAGGACCTGAATATCCGCTGGACGGACGACCTGGGCTATGTGCTCGGTTTCATCATCCGGGACCTCGACGATATCGCACGGACGGGTCGCTGGAGACTGCCTCCGCTGGTGAACAGTGACCTGCTCATCCGCCAGGGCAAGAAGGCGGACAGCGACCTCCGCTTTGTCCGGACCCTGCTCGAAACCGCCGTGGGAAACTACCCGCAGTATGAGAAAATGATCGCTGCGCTGGTGTCCCGCTGGGACAGCGACCGCCTGTACACGACGGATGTGGTCCTGATTGCCCTCGGTCTTTCCGAGGCCGTCTGTTTCCCGGAGATACCGCTTCGGGTGACCATTAATGAATATGTAGAAATATCCAAGTTTTACTCCACGCCCAAGAGCGGCAGTTTCGTAAACGGTCTGCTGGACCGCCTGATCAAACAGTTCGCCGCTGAGGGAAAAATCAACAAAAACTAAACAATGAATACGCTTTTTATCCTTCTCCAAGCCGCCCCTGCCCAGGCTCCGCAGAGTGGTTCCTGGTCCATGTGGGTCATGCTGGCCGTCATTTTCGTGATCATGTGGCTTTTCATGATCCGTCCGCAGCGCAAGCAGCAGAAAGAGCTGCAGGCCTTCCGCGACGGCCTTAAGAAAGGCGACAAGGTCGTGACCGTCGGAGGTATCTACGGCGAGATTGTCGAGGTCAATGAAAAGACCGCGCTGATCCGCGTGGACGGCGATACGAAGCTCCGTGTGGACAAGCAGGGACTCGTTCGCGACAACTCCGACATGCAGCAGTAGTAGAGATGGCCCGCCGCACAGGCAGATTCCGCCGGTTTTCCCTGGGCGGAAGGGATGGAATCGTACTGGTTCTGTCTCTTCTGCTTTCTTCGCTTGTGTGGCTGCTGACCAATCTCTCGAACAGTTATGCCGGACTGGTCAGCGTTCCGGTCATCGCCGAATGCAGCATCGACGGCCACAGCGCCCAGTCCTCCAACCGTGCGCTGGTGACGGCCCGCTGCCGGACCTCCGGCTTTTCCCTGCTGCGCTCCCAGAGCCGGAAGGAACGCCAGCCGGTAAGGGTCCGCATCGACCGGGGGGACCTGCATTATGCCGGACACGACGAGTACCTGCTGACCGGTTCTGCCAAGAATTCCTATGTCGGCCGTATTTTCGGGGAAGAAACGGTGGTGGAGGCCTTTGTAACCGACACGCTGTCCTTCATTTTCCCCTCAGAGAATCACAAACGGGTCCCGGTAGAGCCGCTGATCCAGCTGAACTACCGTTCCCAGTACATGAACGCCGCCCCGCTCAAACTCCGTCCCGATTCGGTGACCGTCTATGGCGAAGCGGCCCGCCTGGAACAGGTGGACCACGTTTCGACCCAGCGGCTGAATCTGTGGGACATCCATGAATCCCAGCACGGAACCCTGCGGCTCAGTAAGGTCAAAGGACTCCGGCTGTCGACGGAGGATGTGAATTATGAACTGGAGGTTTCTCGCTATGTTGAACTGAGTACTCAGGTGGGGGTCGAAGTCTGGAATGCACCGGCCGGCCATCACCTGCAGGTCTTTCCTCCGACGGCGCGGGTGGTGCTTCGCTGCGCGTTCCCCATCGGGAGCGACCCGCTTTCCCGTTTCAAGCTCTATATCGACTGGCGCGATTTCAATGCCTCCCTGTCCGGCCGCTGTGTTCCCCATACCTTGCGCCTGCCCGCCGGAGTGCTGGACTGCCGGATCGAGCCGGAAGTGTTCGACTGTATCGAGGACAACGGATGAAGACGCTGATTATATCCGGCGGTATCGGCAGCGGCAAGTCCGTCGTTGCCGCCATCGTGAGGAAACGGGGGATTCCCGTTTATGACTGTGACGGCCGCGCCAAAGCGCTCTACGACGAGGTCCCCGGCCTGCTCGAGACCCTGGAAGATCGGCTGGGCTGCGGTCTCCGCCAGAAGGACGGCTCTCTGGACCGTCCGGCGCTTGCCGGAAGGATTTTTTCGGATTCCCGGGCCCGCGAGGCTGTTGAAGCGCTGCTGTATCCGGCCCTGCTGGAGGATTTCAAGGCCTGGCGCGCTTCGCGCAGTGAGCGCCTCGTCGCCCTGGAGTCGGCCGTGATTCTTTCCAAACCCCTCTTTGATGGAATTGGAGACGTCATTATCTGGGTGGATGCGCCGGCCAAGATCCGCCTTTCTCGTGTCCGCTTCCGGGATGGCCTTTCTGAGGATGCCGTGCTTTCCCGCATGCGGTCCCAGGAGGACCTCTCTTCGCGGGCCGACTATATCATTTACAACGAAGGAACCCTGTCCGATTTGGAGGTACAAGTCGGAAACATCATTGACCACTTATGAAATCCTTGCTTCTGACCCTTCTCCTGGCGGCCCTCCCGGGACCGACCATGACCTGGACGCCCGAACTTCGACCGACCGCCGACGGCTATGAGCTGGTCTTGACCGGCGAGGTCCAGGAAGGCTATTATACCCATCCGATGCGTATTCCGCATGCAGGCGTCTCACTGAGTCTGGAGACCGAAGGCGTCGAGGCGGCTGGGGATCCGGCCGAAGCGTATACGCCCTCTGATTACAAGGGCGAGGAGGTCGTCTCGGGAACCTATGTGCTCCGCCAGGGACTGAAGATAGGCGCGAAAGCCTCCGAGGTGAGAGGAAACGTACGCTGGAGTGCCTGCAGCGGAGATGACTGCTTTCCGCCCGAGGAGTTTGCGTTTGGTTTACCCGTTCCCCGGACAGCTTCCGGGGGGCTGTGGGGACTGATCCTGGAAGCCATTCTCTGGGGACTTCTGATGCTGCTGACCCCCTGTGTGTTCCCGATGGTCCCGATGACCGTGTCTTTTTTCCTCAAGCAGTCCGCTTCGCCCGCCCGCGGGCGTTTCCGGGCCTTGATGTACGGGCTGTTCATCGTCCTCCTCTACACGGTCCCTGTCTGCGTCATCATCGGGGTGACCTGGATGGTGGGCGGTTCGGCTGTCACGGCGGACATCTTTAACTGGCTTTCGACCCACTGGCTGCCGAACATTCTTTTCTTCCTTGTCTTTATGGTGTTCGCCGCCTCTTTCTTCGGTGCTTTTGAAATGGTCCTTCCATCTGGATGGACCACGAAAGCAGACGAGGGAAGCGGCCGGAAAGGGCTTGCCGGCGTATTTTTCCTGGCGCTGACCCTGGTCCTGGTAAGTTTCAGCTGTACGGGGCCCATCGTGGGGACCGTCCTGATCAAGAGCACCCAGGGCGAATTCTGGACGCCGATGGTGACCATGCTCGCGTTCAGCATCGCTTTCGCGCTGCCCTTTGTCCTGCTGGCCTTTTTCCCGTCCATTCTGAATAAACTGCCCCGCAGCGGCGGCTGGCTCAACAGCGTCAAGGTCGTCCTGGGCTTCATTGAAATCGCCCTCGGCCTGAAATTCCTCTCTACGGCGGACCAGACCTATCACTGGCATATCCTGGACCGGGAAGTTTACCTGGCCATCTGGATTGTCTGTTTCACCCTGCTGGGACTGTATTTGCTGGGCAAGATCCGCTTCAAGCACGATGAGCCCCTGGCCTATCTCTCGGTGGGGCGGCTCTCGCTCGTCATCGCGGACTTCGCCTTCGTCGTCTATTTGCTTCCGGGCATGTGGGGCGCCCCGCTGAAGGCCCTCAGCGGCTATCTGCCGCCGCTGGAGACCCAGGATTTTGTCCTGGGAGCCGCACCGCAGCATCCGGTAGAGGAGGCGCCCCTCCTCCCTTCCGAGGTCAGCCTGCCGCACGGTCTCTCCGGCTTTACGACGCTGGAAGACGGTCTTGCGGCCGCGGCCTTTTCCGGGAAGAAAGTATTTGTGGACATTACCGGGCACGGCTGTGTCAACTGCCGTGAGATGGAGGCCCGGGTCTGGAGCGATCCCGAGGTGCTCCGCCGGCTGAAGGAGGACTATGTCATCGTGGCCCTTTTCGTCGATGACAAGACGCGTCTTCCGGAAAGCGAATGGGTGAGGACCGAATCCGGATCCATCCTGAAGGACATCGGCCGGGTCAATTCCCATCTGGTGATGGAGCGTTTCGGCGTCAACTCGCAGCCGAACTATCTCATCTTGGACCCAGACGGGTCCATACTCCGCGGCCCCCGCGGCTACAGCCTGGACATCCCCGCCTTCGTGGACTTCCTGACCTTCTAAGCAAAAGAGACCGGCCCTCATGGACCGGTCTCCTTCTTTGTGGAGCATAGGGGGGTCGAACCCCTGACCTCCAGATTGCGAACCTGGCGCTCTACCAACTGAGCTAATACCCCGAAACGGACTGCAAAAGTACAACCTTTTCGCTGTTTTTGCAAGTCCTTTTGTAAAAAAATGTCTTTTACTTGACGAACTGGGCTGTCAGCTGTTCGATCTTGGCGGCGGCATCGTCGCCGCGGGCACCGAAGTAGAACTTGATTTTCGGCTCGGTGCCGGAAGGGCGGACAGACACCACGTCGCCGGCCTCATTGAAGAACTGCAGCACATTGGATTTCGGCAGGCCCGTCTTTTCCGGCAGGTTGTAGTCGATGACCTTCGCGAGCGGACTGCCTGCAATTTCCTTCGGTGGACAGGCGCGGTAGTCTGCCATGATCCGCTGGATCTCTTCGGCACCGCTCTTCCCCTTGCGGACGATATAGACCATCTTCTCCACATACAGGCCGTATTCCTTGTACACCTTCTGGAGCAGCTGCCAGAGCGTCAGGCCCTGGTCGGCGGCCCAGGCGGCACATTCGGCGATGGCACAGCCGGCGACCTGCGCGCATTTGTCGCGCACGAATTCGCCGAGGTTGAAGCCGTAACTCTCTTCTCCGCCGCAGATAAATTCGCCCTTGCCTTCCTGCTGTTTGACAATCTCGGCAATGTACTTGAAGCCCGTCAGGACGTTGTAGCATGGCACGCCGAAGCGCTTGCAGATGGCGGCAATCAGTTCGCTGGTGACGATGGTCTTGACACAGTACTGGCGGCCGTCGAGCTTTCCAAGCTCCTTCCAGCGGGTCAGGATATAATAGGTCAGCATGGACCAGGTCTGGTTGCCGGTCAGCTGGACCATCTTTCCCGCGTCGTCCCTGACGGCGATGCCGAGGCGGTCAGCGTCCGGGTCGGTGGCGAGCACGAGGTCGGCGCCGGTCTGCTCGGCCTTCTCGATGGCCATCTTCATCGCGGCCGGCTCCTCCGGGTTGGGGGAGACGACGGTCGGGAAGTTGCCGTCGTTGACGTCCTGCTCGGGGACATGGATGATATCCTTGAAGCCGATCCGTTCCAGGGCCTGGGGCATCAGGCGCACGCCGCAGCCGTGCAGCGGGGTGTAGACAATCTTCAGGTCCTTGTGCCGGGCGACGGATGCGGGGGAGAGCATCAGGGACGTGATATCCCTCAGATAGGCCTCATCGACCTCCGCGCCCATCATTTTGATCTCGGCGGGGACGGTGCCGGGAACCGGGGCGAAGCGCACGTCGGCGGGATCGGTGATTTTGGCCACCTCGGCCACGACGTCCTTGTCCACGGGCGCGGTAATCTGTCCGCCGTCGGACCAGAAGACCTTATAGCCGTTGTACTCCTTGGGGTTGTGCGAGGCCGTGACCATGATGCCGGCCGTGGCTTTTTTCATGCGGATGGAATAACTCAGCTCCGGGGTCGGACGCAGCGCGTCAAAGAGCCAGACTGAGATGCCGTTGTTGGCGAGGACTTCGGCGCTGATCCGGGCGAAGATCGCGGAATTGTTGCGGGCGTCGTAGGAGATACAGACGCTGCTTTCTCCTTGGACATGGGCCTTGATGTAGTTGGCCAGGCCCTGCGTGGCCATTCCGACCGTGTATTTGTTCATCCGGTTGGTGCCTGCGCCCATAATGCCGCGAAGGCCGCCGGTCCCGAATTCCAGCGTCTTGTAGAACGCATCTTCGAGCGCGACGGGGTCTGTGTCCATCAGGTGTTTGACTTCGGCCTTGGTTTCGGCGTCGAAGTTTCCGTTGAGCCAGTTTTCGGCGACGGCTTGATACTGTTTCATATGCTTGGGTTGGTTATCGTTTCCAATTCACAAATATAAAGAATATTGTGTATTTTTGCAATGCAATATGACTTTCGGTGATTTCATATCCCTCCATGACGGAGACGATCCGCTGCGGCTGCTGCTGTCGCGGGAGCGTTACCCGGACATGGACATGGAGCTGGTCGCCTCGACGCTTCAGGTGCGGCGGCGTCTCCGGACCAAAGTGCCTGAATGGTATGCCCATCCTTCCCTGAAGTATCCTTCCCGTCTCTCGGGCGAGCAGTGCAGTTCCACGGAGACGGCCCGTTACAAGGCGGCGCTTCTGTATGAGGCCGTGGCACAAGGGTTGGCAACCGCCTCCGCTTCGCTCCGGCCCCTCCCATCGCAGGCGATGGGCCCCTCCCTCTTACAAGGCCGAGGGTGGCCATGGGCTGCCAACCCTTGTGCCACAGCCTTCAGGGTGGCCGATTTGACTGGGGGACTGGGGGTGGACAGCTGGGCGTTCTCCGAGGTGGCATCCGAGGTCCTGTACAATGAGATGCAGGCGCCGCTGATGGAGGCGGTGCGCGACAACTTCCGGGAACTGGGCGTGGAAAACGTCATTTTCCGAAGCCGGGAAGTCACCCCGGGGAGTGTGGCGGAGGTACTGGGGGACTTCTCGCCGGATGTAATCTATCTGGACCCCGCCCGGAGGGCCTCGGGCGGCCGCAAAGTCTTCCTCCTGGAGGACTGCTTGCCGGCGGTCTTGCCGCTTCTTCCGGAATTGTTCCGCTATTCGCGCCGGGTCCTTCTGAAACTCTCTCCGATGGCGGATCTGACCCTGCTGAGACGGCAGCTTCCCCATATCCGGGAAATCCATGTCGTTGCGGCGGAAGGGGAGTGCAAGGAGCTGCTTCTGCTCCTGGACCGGGAGTCGGACGCTGCGCCCAGGCTCTACGTCCGGGAGGATGGCGGTGTGCTGGGAATCCCTTCAGATGCAGATGCCGCGCCCTGTTATGCCGCCCGCAGCGATGTGCAGGGCTATCTCTTCGAACCCGGAAAAGCCCTCTCCAAGGCTGGTGCTTTCGACCTTCCCTGCCGCTATGGGCTGCGCTGCCTCGGCGTCAACACCCATCTGTACTGCGGCCCGGCGCCGGTGGATGCGCTGCGCCCCTTTGGGAAATGGTTCGCCATCCAGGAGGTCTCCCATCTGGATAAACGCAGTCTCCGGGAACTGGGACGCCGCTATCCCGAGGCAGAGGTGACCGCCCGGAATATCTCGCTCTCGTCCGAGCAGCTCAGACGACGCCTTGGCTGCCGCTCCGGAGGCAGCGTCCACCTGTTCGGCGCGCGGCTGGACGAAGGCGACGAGCAGTTGCTGCTGACCCTCCGGCGGCTTTAGATTTGCTTGTTTTAAAAATAGTTTATAAATTTGCCGCCCCAAAAGATTGAAACTTTTAAGTAATAATTATGAAAAAGCTTATGATTCTTTCGGCGATGGCTCTGGTGAGCCTGAACCTTTCCGCCCAGATTTATGTGGGTGGCGGCCTGGGTGTGGATTTCAACGGTAAGACGACCAACACGACGAGCGTAGCCGGTACGGCCGTCACGACCACGACTCCTGGCAACTTCTCTGTTTCCCTGAAGCCGAATGTCGGTTACATCCTTTCTGACAAGCTTTCCGCCGGTGCCCGCCTCGGAATTGAACTCGGTCCGAACTGGAAAAACGATGACCTGAAGACCGCCCACTCCGAATTCGCTGTCGGTATCAACCCCTATGCCCGTTACAATGTCTTTTCCTTTGGAAAATTCGGCATCGCGGCTGAAGGCGGCCTGTCTTTCGTCCTGGATAAGGAAACGGATGTGAACGATCTCATGGGAAAAACGGTCAAGGACTTCAACACCGGGACCACTCTTTCCGTGTATGTAAAGCCGGTTCTGACCTACGCCCTCGATGATCACTTCACCCTGGAGGCGGATCTGAATTTCTGCAACCTGGCTTTCAACATGACGAACTCGAAGCAGACCAACTCCGAGGATTCCGACTATACGAAGCAGTCCAACAGTACGTTCGCCCTGGGTGCTGACAGCAGCAATGTTTTCAACCTGGGTGTCCTCAACGTCGGTTTCACCTACAAGTTCTAAGCGCATCCCTCATCCAGATAAAAACCGGTCGGAAGGCCGGTTTTTTCTATTTTCCCAGTTCCGGGAAAGCGCGGCACCATGGCGTCAGGGGGCATTCGGCGCACTTCGGGGAGCGGGCTGTGCAGACGTAGCGTCCGTGCAGGATCAGCCAGTGATGGGCCCTGGCCCTGCGGTCCTCGGGAATGTGCCGTTCCAGGTCTTTCTCGACTTCGTAGGGGGTCTTGCCGTCGGAAAGGCCCAGGCGGTGAGAGACCCGGAAGACATGGGTGTCCACGGCAATGACCGGCTTGTCATAGACGATGGAGGCAATCACGTTGGCGGTCTTCCGGCCGACGCCCGGGAGCGACATCAGCTGATCGATGTCCGAGGGTACTTCACTGCCGAAATCGGCCACGAGTCTTCGGGCCATCTCAATCAGGTGCCGGGCCTTGGCATTGGGGTAGGAGACGCTTTTGACATAGGGATAAACCTCGTCGAAACCGGCCTCAGCGAGGGATTCCGGCGTCGGAAAGCGTTCGAAAAGAGGAGGGGTCACCAGGTTGACCCGCCGGTCGGTACACTGGGCGGAGAGGATGACGGCGACGAGCAGCTGGAAAGGATCCCCGTAGCGGAGTTCGGTCTCGGCGATGGGCATGTTCTCCTCGAACCAGGAGACGATGCTTCCGAAGCGCTGGGCGCGTGTCATGGCCTTTCCCCGCTGGTGCGGTACATCGCTGCCGAAATCTCCGTGCAACGTTCGTCGATGCAGGTGAAGATGCGTCCGGGATAGCGCTCGAAAATGGACTGGTTGTGGGTGACCATCACAATCGCCGTTCCCGCGGCATTCAGCGCGCACAGCAGCTGGAGGATTCCGTCCGCCGTGTCCCCGTCCAGGTTGCCGGTCGGTTCGTCCGCCAGGATGACCTGGGGGCGGTTCAGCAGGGCGCGGGCGATGGCGATGCGCTGCTGCTCGCCGCCGGAGAGCTGGTGCGGCATCTTATGGGCCTTGGTGGCCATTCCGACGGCCTCCAGCACCTCCTGGATGCGCTCGTCGATCTCTTCGCGCTTTTTCCATCCGGTTGCGCGGAGGACAAAGGAAAGGTTGTCGCTGACGCTGCGGTCCATCAGCAGCTGGAAGTCCTGGAACACGACCCCGAGCGAGCGGCGGAGGTAGGGGACCTCGCGCGGACGAAGCTGCCTGAGGTCGAAGCCGCAGACGCGGCCTTCCCCGCTGTGGAGGGGATTTTCGGCCATGATGGTCCGGATGATGGACGTTTTTCCGGTGCCGACTTTTCCGACGATATAGACGAAATCGCCTTTGGCGATGTCCATGTCAAGACCATAGACGACGACATGGTCGCCGGCCTCGATGTCTGCTCCGCTGAAGTGAATGAGTGAATCCATATCAAATAAACGCTCTGGCTTACAAAGATAATCAGATTTTTTTGTATTTTTGTAAAATTAACCAAGTGAGAAGATGAAACGAATTGTCTCGACCCTTGCGGCCCTCTCCATATCCTTGCTTTGTCTGGCCCGTCCGGAGGATGTGACCAAGGCCATCCGGCTCTACGAGGCCGGCATGTATGCCGAAGCGGCGGCCCTGCTGGAAGGAGAAAGCGGCGCGAAAGCGGCGGCCTACCGCGCACTGTGCGCCCTGGCGGCGGATACGGAAAACGCGTCCGAGCGGACCCGCTCCTACCTCGCCCGCTATCCGGAGGACATCCTGGTTCCGCAAGTGCGCTTCGCCTGGGGAGGGTGGCTGTTTGACCGGCAGCATTACGAAGAAGCCGCGGCGCAGCTGATGCGGATTTCCACCGGGGATCTCTACGCTTCCCAGATGAGCGAGTATCTCTACAAGAAAGGCTACAGCGCTCTCAAGAGCGGTGATGGGGAGCGGGGACGGAATTTCCTGAACCAGTGCCAGCGCGAAACCCGTTCGGACTACACGGCCCCTGCGCAGTATGCGCTGGGCTATGACGCCTATTCCGCCGGCCGTTTCCGCGAGGCCATCCGCTGGTTCGACGAGGCCAAAGGGGATCCGCGATTCACGCAGATCGCGAATTATTACATCTTCGAATGCCGCTTCAACGAGAAAGAGTACCAGTGGGTCGTGGACCATGGCGAAGCCCTCTATGACAAAGTCCCCGCCGACCGCCAGCCCCATATGGCCCGCCTCATGTCGGAGGCCTACCTCGTGCTGGGCGACAGGGAGAAGGCGGCCAGTTATTATCTCAAGCAGCTGGAGCGCCGGGGCGAGAAGACCCGTTCGGACTATTTCTACGCCGGTAGCGTCCTGTATGCGGCGGAAGACTGGCAGGGCGCCGTCGACAATTTTACACAGATGGGACAGCGGGCGGATTCGCTGGGCCAGGTGGCTTCTTACCAGATGGGCCACAGTTATATCCACCTGAAGAACAAAGTGGCGGCCCTTGCCGCCTTCAAGGAGGCCGCAGAGCAGACTTACAGCCCGGATATCCAGGATGATGCGGCCTACAACTATGCCAAGCTGGCCTTTGACCTGAACGGGGATACGGCCGCCTTCGACGACTACATGCACCGTTTCAACGCCTTCTCCAAAGGCGACCAGATCTATAGTTATATCGCCATGTCCGCTCTCCAGAAACACGACTACGAGGCGGCGGTAGCGGCGTATGACCATATTGACGAACTGGAGAGCGGCATGCGCTCGAACTACATGAAGGCCTATTTCCTCCGGGCCGTGGAACTGATGGAGAGCGGTTCCTACCGCGGGGCCATCCCGCACCTCAAGGCGGCGTCCTACTATTCGTCCAAGCAGGATCCCTTCAACCAGCTCGCCCGTTACTGCCTCGCGGAGTGCTATTACCGCGACGCCCGTTACCAGGAGGCCCGCTCCATCCTGACCGACCTGTACAACCGGACCGCGCTGAACGGCAAGCCCGAAGGGGAGCTGATCTCCTACCAGACGGCCTACACCTATTTCGCGGAAGGGGATTATGCCCACGCCCGGAAATGGTTCGAAAACTATCTGGAAGGTCCCCATGATGCCCATGGCGCCGATGCCGAAACCCGGATCGGGGACTGCTATTTCTACGAGAAAGACTATCCGACGGCCATCCGTGCCTACGAAAGGAAACTGAACGACTATCCGGATCCCGACGACATCTATCCGGCCTACCGGGCCGGTGTGGCCTGCGGCCTGATCCGGGATTTCCAAGCCAAGGCGAATTTCCTGGAGCGGGTCAAGCAGGCCCGTCCGGAAGTGCCGTATTACAGCGAGGCAATGTACGAACTGGGCCGCTCCTATGTCGCCATCGGCGAAGAGGACGATGCCATCCGTACTTTCCGGACCCTTCGTTCCAACACCAAGGACCCGGAATATGCCTCCCGTTCGCTGCTGGAACTGGGCATGATTGCCCGGAACCGCGGCGATGACCAGGCGGCCCTCGGCTATTACAAGCAAGTCGTCGACGAGCAGGGGAGTCACAGCGAGGACGCCCTCCTGGCCATCGAATCGCTCTATCAGACCCGACAGGATCCCGAAGGCTACCTCGCCTATGTCAACCAGCTGGGGGACAAAGCCCATCGCAGCGAGGCCCAGAAGGAGAAGGTGTATTTCTCCACGGCCGAGCAGATTTTCCTTGCCGGGGACTATGCCAAGGCCTCCAAGACACTCCAGTCTTATCTGGAACAGTATCCGACCGGCGCCCATGCCGGCGAAGCGGAATTCTACCTGGCGGAAAGCTGCCGTCTCTCCGGAGAGAAGGAACGGGCGGCCGACCTGTATGAAAAGGCCCTGCAGGATGGTCTGGACGGTTCTTTTGCCGAATCGGCCCGCCTGCGTTTTGCCGACCTGCAGTATGAACTCGGCAATTATGGCAAGGCTTATGGTTCGTACCTGGCCCTGCAGGAAAGTGCCCGTCTGGAGGCTAACCGGGAAGCGGCCCGGCGCGGGATGATGCGTTCCGCGTTCCGCGCCCGTGAGTATCCGGACGCGGCTGAGGCAGCCCTTTCGCTGCTGCCCAAGGCCCAGGGTGACGACCTGCGGGAAGTGCGCTATATCCTGGCCAAGTCCTATCTCGGCTCCAGCCAGCGCGAAAAAGCCCTGCCGCTGCTGGAGGAGCTTGCGAAAGAGCCTTCCCTGGCGGAAGGGGCCGAAGCGGCCTATCTGCTGATCCAGGACCAGTATGACCGGGCGGCCTTCGACCATCTGGACGAAAAAGTCTATGACTTCGCCGCCAAGGCTCAGGGCCAGAATTACTATCTGGCCAAGGCCTACATCGTGCTGGGCGACAGCTTCGCCGAGCGCGGCCAGACCGCCCAGGCGCGGCAGACCTTTGAAAGCATCCGTGACGGCTATACCCCGACCGGTACCGCAGATGATGTTTTGGACCAGGTCGCCCTGCGACTCAAAAAACTGTAGACGATGATGAAAAAGACGATATCCATCCTGGCGCTTATCCTTTCGGGCAGCGCACTCCTGGCCCAGAACCTGAATCCGACGGTCGAAGTGACCCATAGCTATGACGCCGGAGTCTCCCCGGCCGCGAAACCGCAGCAGGCGGTGGCTATTCCCGACAGCGTGCTGGTTTTCAACCTGGATTTCGACTATGACGCCCTCGACAAGCCCTACCGGGGCTCCTATGAGTTCCGTCCCTACCGGGTGGAACTCCTGCCGCAGGGAACACTTTCCACCGAGAACAAGTTCTATCTGCGTGCCGGTGCGGGCTATGCCTTCCATCCCGAGCTGGACCTCGTCTGGTCTCCGCTCAAGACGGATGCCTTCCGCATGAATCTGACGGCGACCCACCGTTCCTATTTCGGGAACTACTGGGATGTCCGGCCGCAGGCGGATGGGAGCATCACCTCGGCGAAGGACCGCTGGAGCGGGGCCGACATGGGCAACCAGGTCGCCATGGACGCCTCCTACGAGTATGCCGGGGGCAAGGTGTCGCTGCTGGCGGGCTGGGAGAATGCCTACAACCGTCTTCCGGCGCTGAGGCGCGGTTTCAACGGCGCCGTCCTGGACCTTCGGCTGGACAATCTCAAGACCCGCTCGGAATACGACTACGGCGCCCGGGTCCTGGTCAGAAGCGGAAGCCACCTCCAGACATGGGCGGATGAAACCTCTGACAAGTTCGCCGACACCCGGGTTGAATTGGACGGCCATCTGGGCATGCCCATCCGAAGTACCCGCGTGATGCTGGAAGCGGGGATGACCTACGACGGCACCTCGTCCGCTTCGCTGACCCGCCTCCAGGCGACCCCGCACTACCTGATGGTCCTCGGGGATTTCAGCCTGGACCTCGGTGTCCGTCTGGAAGGAACGTTCCGCTCGAATGCGGATTTCCTGCCTTCCAAGGCCGCCATCCTCTTCCCGGCTGTCCGCGCGGAATACCGTCTCCTGAGCGACCAGATGGTCATCCAGGCCTCCGTCACCGGCCGCAACCACAGCGCGCTTCCATATGACCTGCTGTCGATGAGCCGTTTCCTCGCGCTTCCGGCCCTCTCCGCCCAGTGGGACAACAGCGTCGAACGCATCCGCCTGATGCTCGGCGTCCGGGGCGAAGTGGCCGCCCGGGTCCATTATGATCTGCAGATCGCTTATACGCGCTGGCTGAACGGACTGCTGCCTTCTTATGACCTTTCCGGCGGAGTGCTGCCCTTCCGCCTCGGCTATGCGGACTGCCATCTCTTCTCTGCAAACCTCACCCTGGGCTGGCAGTCGGACCAGTGGAACGCCCTGAGCCACCTTCTCTTCACCAAGGCCATCGTGGATGCGGAAAACGTGACGGCTCCCGCTCCTTTTTCCGGGGATGCCTCCCTGCTGTATAACTGGGGCGGGCGGATCAAGGCCGGACTGTCCGGTGAATGGGCGGCTTCGCGTGGCATGCGCTCCCTTGGCAACCGCTACCGGGTCCCCGGCTATTTCGATCTCGGCGTCAGCGCTGAGTATGCCTTCACCCGTAGTTTCGGCTTCTGGGGACGGGTCGGAAATCTGCTGAATCAGCGCATCCAGCGCATTCCCGGCATCTCGGAAGCGGGAATCTGGTTTACGGGGGGAATCCGTTTGAATTTCTGAGTTTTTTTCACTATATTTGTACGCTTATACAGAATACAAAGAAATTAACGTACAAATATGGTAGACAACGAGGAAATGATGCAGGCGGAGCAGCAGTATTCCGCCAACAGTATCCAGGTTTTGGAAGGGCTTGAGGCGGTGCGGAAGCGCCCCTCCATGTATATCGGCGACATTGGCGAGCGCGGTCTGCACCACCTGGTGTATGAGGTGGTCGACAACTGTATCGATGAGGCGATGGCCGGTTTCTGCACGGACATCGACGTGACCATCCTGGAAGACAATTCCATCAAAGTGAAGGACAATGGCCGCGGTATCCCGACCGGCATGCACGAGAAGGAGCACCGCAGCGCCCTGGAAGTCGTCCTGACGGTCCTGCACGCCGGCGGTAAGTTCGACAAGAACAGCTATAAGGTGTCCGGCGGTCTGCATGGTGTCGGTGTCAGCTGCGTCAATGCCCTGAGCGACCTCCTGATTGCGGAGATCCACCGCGAGGGCAAGATCTTTGTCCAGAAATATTCCAAGGGCAAGCCCATTACCCCGGTCGAAGTGGTCGGAGAGGCTTCTGACAGCGGTACGACGATTACCTTCCATCCCGATGCGACCATTTTCCAGCTGACCCAGGTCTATAAATACGAGACCCTGGCGAACCGCCTGCGGGAACTGGCTTATCTGAACAAGGGCATCCGCATTACGCTGACGGACCTTCGGGAGATGGTGGACGAATTCGAGACCGCCGAGGACGGTGAGCGCAAGGCTACCGGCCGCCAGGTCCACCGCAACGATGTCTTCTACAGCGAGCAGGGCCTTCGGGAGTTCATCGATTATCTCGATGCCGGCGCCCCGAAACTGATCCCGACGCCGATCTGTGTCAATTCGGACAAGGTCATCCCCATCGACATCGCCCTCCAGTACAATACCGGCTTTTCCGAGCGGATTTACTCCTATGTCAACAACATCCATACGATAGAAGGCGGTACGCACCTCCAGGGCTTCAAGATGGGCCTCAGCCGCTCCCTGAAGAACTATGCCGAGAAGAACAACCTGCTCGCCAAGTTCAAGGGCGACCTTTCGCCGGAGGACTTCCGCGAAGGGCTGACCGCCGTCATTTCCGTGAAGGTGGCCGAGCCTCAGTTCGAGGGGCAGACCAAGACCAAACTGGGCAACTCCGAGGTGACCTCCGCCGTCTCCCAGGCGACGGCTACCGCCATGGACCAGTACCTGGAGGAGAATCCGAAAGAGGCGAAGGCCATCATCGAGAAGATCGTCCTGGCCGCCACGGCCCGTGCCGCAGCGCGCAAGGCCCGGGAAATGGTCCAGCGCAAGAGCCCGATGGGCGGCGTCGGCATGCCCGGCAAACTCGCGGACTGCTCGGAACGCGACCCGGAGAAGTGCGAACTCTTCCTCGTTGAGGGTGATTCCGCAGGCGGTACGGCCAAGCAGGGCCGTGACCGGCGGATCCAGGCCATCCTGCCGCTGCGGGGTAAGATCCTGAACGTCGAAAAAGCGGCGCAGGACCGGGCCTTCGAGTCCCAGGAAGTGCGCAACATCTATACGGCCCTCGGCGTGACCGTGGCCCAGGAAGACGAGAACGGTGAGAAACACATGGACCTGAGCAAACTCCGCTATCACAAAGTAATCATCATGACGGATGCGGATGTCGACGGCGCCCATATCGCTTGCCTGATCCTGACCTTCTTCTTCCGCTATATGTTCGATCTGATCAAGAACGGCTACGTCTATCTGGCGACTCCGCCGCTGTATCTGGTCAAAAAAGGCAAGGAAGAGCGCTATTGCTGGACGGACGCCCAGCGGGACAGTGCGACCAACGAACTGGGCCGGGGTACGGACAAGGGCGTGACCGTCCAGCGGTACAAAGGTCTCGGTGAAATGTCCGACACCCAGCTCTGGGAGACGACCATGGACCCGTCCCGCCGCGTGCTGCGCCAGATCACCATCGAAAGTGCCGCCCAGGCGGAACGTACCTTCTCGATGCTGATGGGGGACGATGTCCCGCCGCGTCGTGCCTTCATCGAAGAAAACGCCCATTATGCGAATATCGACGCCTGATATCCCGAAACGCTTCTGGCCGCTGGCCCTTGTCTTCGCAGTCCTCGTGCTCCTGATGCCGAGGACCGCGAAATTCGCTTATGACTACAAGAAAGGTTCGCCCTGGCCCTATGAGAACCTGGTTTCCCAGTTCGACTTCCCGATTCTGAAGACGGAAGAGCAGCTGATGGAGGAAAGGGAGGGCGCCGGCGTGAGTGTGGTCCCGTATTACCGTTTCTCGGAAGAGACGGCCGGACAGGTTGTCAAGTCGGTCCAGGGACTGGATCTCGGGAAGTGGGGCAGTATCCGGCAGAGCCTGGTCTCCCGGCTCGGCGATATTTATGCGAAGGGCGTCCTCTCGGATGCCAAAGTCAAATGGGACCGCTCGTATGCGGAACTCTCCGACGAGGTCCTGTATGTCCAGCGCAACAAGCGGGCGACCAAATATCCCCGTTCAGAGGTCTATGCGCTTTCCGATGCCGAGACGCAGCTCGTAGCCCAGCTCGCCAAATCCTACCCGGAAGTCAATCTGGACTCGCTGTTCCGGCGTTCGGGGGTGTATGACTGCATGGTCCCGAACCTGGTTTTCGACAAGTCGATGACCGAGCAGAGCCATGAAAGTTCCGCCGCGTATATCTCTCCGACGGCCGGGTATGTGCGTGCGGAGCAGAAAATCGTGTCGCGGGGCGAGATCGTGACCCCCGAGATTGCCCAGATGCTGGACTCCTACAAGGAAGAGTACAACAAGGTCTTCGGGTACGACGGACCGCGGATCCTCCTCTGGCTGGGGAACATATTGCTGGCCCTCGTGCTCGTCGTCATCCTCTATTTCTGCATCTATTTCACGAACCGGCAGATTTTCGCCGAGTGGAGCCGCTACCTGTACCTGCTGACGGTCTTTACCCTGACGGCGGCCCTGTCCTTCGTCCTGGAAAGATGGGCTCCGAATTTCATCTATCTGGTTCCGTTCCCGGTCTTCGCCCTGTACCTGCTGGCTTTCTTCCGTACGCGGGTCGTGATGCCGGTGTATATCGTCTCGCTCCTCCCGATGCTGATTTTCTCCTCCGGAGGAACAGAACTTTTCGTCATGTACGTAACGGCGGGCGTGGTGGCCATGGAGACGTTCAAGATATTCAGCCGCAATTGGTTACAGTTTGTCAATGCGCTGATCATCTTTGGGGTGGAAGTGGTCGTCTTCGCCGGCTTCCGCCTCGTGGATGCGGGTTCCAGCCCGGTGGTCTTCAATGTGGTCCAGATTTTTGTCGGGGCCATGATGACCGTCGCCGCCTATCCGCTGATTTACCTCTTCGAACGCCTGTTCAACCTGGTCTCGACGACCCGCCTCCAGGAGCTTTCGGACACGAACAGCCCGCTGCTGCAGGAGCTCTCCACCAAGGCCCCCGGCACCTTCCAGCACTGCCTCCAGGTGATGCACATGGCGGATGCCGTCGGCCGTGCCGTGGATGCGAACGTGCCTCTGCTGAGGGTCGGCGCCCTCTACCACGACCTCGGCAAGATGCAGAATCCGCTCTGCTTTGTGGAGAATGAATCCGCGACCCCCGGTGCGGTCCGTTATCATGAGGGGAAAGCGCCCCGGGACAGCGCCCGCGACATCATCCGTCATGTAGAGGACGGCGTGGCCATCGCGCGGGAGCACCGTCTCCCCGGCGTGGTCCAGGATTTCATCCGGACTCACCATGGCACGACGACGGCCGCCTTCTTCCTGAACAAATACCTCAATGAGGGCGGCGACCCCGCCGAGCAGGCTGCCTTTGCCTATCCCGGTCCGAAGCCGACCACCAAGGAGCAGGTCATCCTGATGCTCTGCGACTCCATCGAGGCGGCCTCCCGGACCCTGAAGGAATATACTCCGGAAGCCATCGACAAGTTTGTCGAAGGCATCGTATCCGGCAAGGAGCGGGCGGGACAGATGGAAGATGCCGACATCACCATCCATGAACTCAACGTCGTGAAGACCGTTTTGAAGACCCATCTCCAGCAGATGCACCACGGAAGGGTGGAATATCCGAAGCAGCGGCTCCGTGGCCGTTGATTCTTCCCGATAAATTTCGTATCTTTGCGCCCCTTTAAGGAAATAATTAACAGTTAAGATAAAAATGAACGTAACCAAGAACCAGATCGACGCCCTGAATTATCAGGTTACCGTCGAGATTGCAGCGGCTGATTATGCCCCCGCGCTCCACAAACGGCTGAATGAGTATCGCCGCCGTGCCGATATCAAAGGATTCCGCAAAGGAATGGCCCCGATGTCCCTGATCCAGCGCTTTTATGGCGACCAGTCCCTGTATGAGGCCGTGAATGGCCTGATTTCCGACCAGCTTGACAGTTTCATCCGCGAGGAGAAGATCCGCGTCGTCGGCGAGCCGCTTCCTTCCGAGGACCAGCCGCAGCTCGAGTGGAAGGCCGGAAACGACTTTACCTTCAAATTCGACATCGCCCAGACGCCGGAGCTTTCCTTCGAGGTCGGCAAGGGAGACAAGATCCCTTACTATGAGATCAACGTCACCGAGGCCGCGAAGAAGGAAATGAAAAAGAACATGCTCCAGCAGTATGGCTCCCTCCAGGAAGGGACGAAGACCAAGGAGGAAGACTATATCATCGCCGACATCTCCAATGAGGGGCACAGCGCCGAAGGCGTGTATGTGTCCATCCGCCAGGTCGCCGAGGCCGTCCGTCCCGCTTTCATCGGCCTCAAGGCCGGTGCTAAGCTGACGGTCAACGTGAATGAAGCCTTCGAGAACGAGACCGACCGCGCATCCATGCTGAAAGTGGACAAGGCCCGCCTCGCCGAGCTCGACCCTGTCTTCCAGTTCAATGTCGTCAATGTCAAGACCTTCGTCGCCGCCGAGGAGAACCAGGAGACCTGGGACAAGATGTTCGGCGAGGGGACTGTGACGACCCCGGAGCAGTTCGAGGAAAAGATCGTCGAGCGCATCAAGGCGTCCCACGACCAGGAGGCGCGTTACCGCTTCTCCGAGGATGCCCGCCGCTATTTCCTGGAGAAGGCCGGCGTGGAACTCCCCGAGCCTTTCCTCAAGCGCTGGCTGATCCATGCCAATGAGGGCAAGTTCACCGCCGAGCAGGTGGAAGCTGAATTCGACGGCTTCATCAAAGACTTCAAGTGGCAGCTCGTCCGCGGCTACCTGATGCAGAAACTCTCCCTGAAGGTCTCCAAGGAGGATATCCAGCAGGCCGCCGAGGATTTCGTCGCCTACCAGTATGCCATGTACGGGATGCCGAACATGCCGCAGGATCTCATCAAGAGTGCCGCCAAGAATGTACTCGACGATGAGAACCAGGTCCGTCGTCTCGAAGAGCAGTGCGAAGACAACAAGACCTTCGCCGCGCTCCGCGAGACGGTGACCCTCCAGACCAAGAAGATCTCCGAAGAGAAATTCCGTGAATTGAAATAAGCATGAACGAATTCGACAAATTCGCAGTGAAGGGCAGGGGCATCAGTTCGATGACCCTGCACCGTTTTACCTCCCAGGTCGACGCCTACATCAACCCGACCATCACGGAGGAACGTCAGTTGAACGTGGCCCAGATGGACGTGTTCAGCCGGCTGATGATGGACCGGATCATCTTCCTCGGCGTGCCGATCGATGACGACGTCGCCAATATCATCCAGGCGCAGTTGCTGTTCCTGGCGGCCAATGACTCCGCTGCGGACATCACGATGTACCTGAATACCCCCGGTGGACAGGTCACTTCCGGCCTGGCCATCTACGATACCATGCAACTGGTCCAGCCGGACGTCGCGACGGTCTGTACCGGTATGGCCGCGTCCATGGGTTCGGTCCTTCTGTGCGCCGGTGAGAAAGGCAAGCGTTCCGCGCTGCCGCATTCCCGCGTGCTGATCCACCAGCCCCTCGGCGGTGCCCAGGGCCAGGCGACGGAGATTCTCATCGCAGCCAAGGAAATCGAGAAGACCCGCACCGAACTCTTCAGGATCATCGCCGACCACAGCGGACAGCCTTATGAGAAGGTGGCCGCCGATGGGGAACGTGATTTCTGGATGACCGCCCAGGAGGCGAAGGACTATGGCATGGTCGATGAGATTCTGACGAAGCGGAGCAAGTAATGGCAAAGAAAGGACAGGAGCGTTGTGTGCTGTGCGGCCGGACGGATGCGGAGGTCCCGTATCTGATTTCCGGCCTCTATGGGCACATCTGCCCGGAGTGCGCCCGACTGGCGGCGGATTATGTCAGCGAGGTGGAGGGAAAGAAGCAGGCCGCTTCCGGCCGTGCCTCCAAGCTGGGGGCCATCGAATCGGCGCCCCGCCCGAAGGAAATCAAGGCGTATCTGGACCAGTATGTCATCGGACAGGACCGGGCGAAAGTCGTCCTGTCCGTCGCCGTGTACAACCACTACAAGCGGATCAGCAACAATCTGATCGGCCAGAAGGACGATGTCGAACTGGAAAAGTCCAACATCCTGCTGGTCGGTCCCACAGGAACGGGAAAGACGCTCCTGGCCAAATCCATCGCCCGGCTGCTGGACGTGCCGTTCACGATTGTGGATGCGACGGTCCTGACCGAGGCCGGATATGTGGGAGAAGACGTCGAGAGCATCCTGACGCGCCTGTTGCAGGAAGCGGATTACGATCCGGCCAAAGCGGAGCGGGGAATTGTGTTCATCGACGAGATCGACAAGATCGCCCGCAAGAGCGACAATCCGTCCATCACCCGCGATGTCTCCGGCGAGGGGGTGCAGCAGGCGATGCTGAAACTGCTGGAGGGGAATGTCATCAACGTCCCTCCGAAAGGCGGCCGCAAGCATCCCGAGCAGGAGTTCGTCCACATCAACACCCAGAACATCCTCTTTATCTGCGGCGGTGCCTTCGAAGGTATTGAGCGGCACATCGCCCGCCGGAAGAATACGCGCCTCATCGGCTTTACGGCCGAAGAGAAGCAGCGGGTGGAGCACGACAACCTCCTCCAGTTCGTCGACGCCCAGGACCTGCGTTCCTATGGCCTGATTCCCGAAATCGTGGGCCGTCTTCCGGTCGTGACGTATCTGGACCAACTGGACCGGGATTCCCTGAAACGGATTCTCACCGAGCCGAAAAACGCCCTGATGCGCCAGTATGAACGCCTCTTCGCGATGGATGGCATCCAGCTGGAGGTAGAACCCGCCGTGCTGGATCTGATTGTGGATACGGCGCTGGAGCGGAAACTCGGTGCGCGCGGCCTTCGGAGCATCGCCGAGCAGATCATGAACGATGCGATGTTTCAGGCGCCTTCCTCCAAGGAAAAAGTTTTCCGCCTGACAGCAGAATTTGCAAAGGAAAAACTTGCAGAATAAAAAATTTCTTCCTACCTTTGCATTCCCAATCCATGAGGGCTTAGCTCAGTTGGTTTAGAGCGCTTGCTTGACAGGCAAGAGGTCGGCAGTTCAAATCTGCCAGTCCTCACAGGAAAAACTCCGGAACGGTTTCCCGCTCCGGAGTTTTTATTTCAGATGTTCCTCAAAGTAAGCGGTGACTTTGTCCATGAGGTGGACGCGGTTCTTCCCGTAGACATTGTGTTCGGCGACAGGGTAGGGGAAGTAGTCCAGCTGGATGCCCTGGTCGATGCACGCCTGGACGAAACTGAGGCTGTGCTGCCAGACGCAGGTGTTGTCCACGGCGCCCTGGCAGATCAGGAGCCGGCCTTTCAGCTGCGAAGCCTTGCCGATGAGACTCGTCGCCGCGAAGCCTTCCGGGTTGGTCTCGGGATTGTCCATGTAGCGCTCTCCGTACATCACTTCATACCATTTCCAGTCGATAACCGGCCCGCCGGCAACGCCGACCTGGAAGACCTCCGGATAGGTCGTCATCAGCGAGATGGTCATGAAACCGCCGTAACTCCAGCCATGGACCCCGATGCGGGAAGCATCGATGTAGGGAAGGTTCATGAGCCGGCGCACTCCGGCCATCTGGTCCTTCATCTCCTCGGCACCACAGCGGCGGTTGATGGCTTTCTCGAAGGCCGCCCCGCGGTTCTCGGTGCCCCGGTTGTCCTGGATATAGACAAAATAGCCTTTCTGGGCCATCAGCATTTCCCAGAGCCGGATGTGGGCCAGCCAGGAGTCGGTGACCATCTGGCTGTGCGGTCCGCCGTACACATACACGATCAGCGGATACTTCTTCGCCGGGTCGAAATCCATCGGATAGATCAGGCGGTAGTAATTGTCAAACGCCCCGTCCTCGCTCGCTACCGTCCCGAGTTCCACCCGGCACGATGCGTAGTCTTTCAGGGGGTCTTCCGCCGTGTGAAGGGTTTTGTCCAGCGTCCCGTCACTGTTTCGGAGCAGGGTGATCCCCGGCGTGTTCAGATTCGAATAGCGGTCGTAGAAAGCGCTGCAGTCCGGTTTCATCCGGATGATGTGCCAGCCCCGCTCCGGCGTCAGGTTCACGGGTGTGGACAGGCGGGCCTTCCGGACGGCGTTTTTCTTGGGGAGGCGCAGGTCGATTCGCATCAGGTGATTCTCCACGGGAGACACTTCGGCGGAGGTATAGAAGACGGACTTTCCGTCATTGCCGACATAGGCCACATCGGCATCCACCTGTGTCAGGCGGCGGATCGTCCCCAGCGTGTCGCAGAGATACAGATTCCGGTAGCCGTCCCGGTTGTCCGTCCGGTAAAGGAAGAGATCGCTGCGGCCCTTGATGAAATACAGCGGGTCCCGGGGCTCGATCCAGGCCTCGTTGTCTTCGGTCAGGAGGGTGCGCACAAAGGCCCCTGTCCGGGCATCGTACTGGTTCAGATGCATGTGGTGCTGGCTCCGGTCCACCACCTGGACATAGAGGGACTTTTCGTCCGGGGACCAGGTGATGTTGGTCAGGTAACACTCCGGCGTGAAATCATCCACCTGGAGATAGACGACCCTGGGAGAGCGGGTGTCGAAAACCCCGACGGAGACCTGCTCCGAGGTCATCCCGTTCATCGGATAACGGATGCTCCGGAGGCTGCCCGTGCGGGAGGTGATGTCCAGGAGCGGGAATTCCGTCACCCCTCTTTCATCTTTCCGGAAAAAAGCCAGGCGGGTTCCGGAAGGGGAAAAGTACCATCCTTCTCCAATCCCGAATTCGTTGCGGCTGACGCTCTCGCCATAGACAATCCCTTTCTGCTCGCTGCGCGCGATGTTGAGGGTATCGCTGCCGTTTGTGACATACAGGCCATCCTCCCGGGTAAAGGCCGTCCATGGCGCTTCCTCCCGGGGCCAGGACATCGGGACGCCGCCGGGACGGACCTTCCGGCTGAGGATGACTTCTTCCATGGTCAAGAGCCGCCCATCGTGGGCGGGGCGGGTGTCGATCACCCGGTTTCCGGCAAAAAGTGCGCTGCAAAGGAGTGCAGCGCACAGAAGCGACATCATTTTTCGCATGGGCTAGAGGAAGAGCGGTTCTTCCTGGCTGGGGGAGACGGCAGGGTGCGCGTCGTCTATCGTGACGCTGTCAACAATGCTCTTTTCGTATCCGCGCCAGGGGAGGGTTCCCTTGTATTCTTTATAATGGACCGTAATCCGCATCCCGGTCATCTGGGTAATCTGTTCGGCGATTTCCTTGTCCGCCACGGAGAATTTGAAGTTTTTGGACTGGACCGTGCCGCTGCTGTTCTTGTTGCCGTAGCCGGTCAGGATCATCTCACCCTCGTAGGTCTTGAAGATGTAGCCGGTGTAGGTCAGGGAATTCAGTTCGCCGGTCTTGGTCCCGTCGGAGAACACCCAGAAAAACTTGAAATAGCAGAATCCGCCGCCTCCGAGAAGCAGCAGGAGGAGCAGTGTCCAGATGATTTTTTTACCCGTATTTGCCATGGTCTTGTAGATTTATGTCCAAAGATAGTCAATTCTCTGTATATCGCCAAGTTGTTTTCTGAATTTTTTTGTATATTTGGAACGAATTTAACAATAATGCTTTATGGAACAGTTGCCTCTAACCTTTGTTCAGTCGACGGTCGAACCGGACATCCAAGATTGTTTTACCCCTGCATTCAATTTCACGAAAATCAATTCTTCCGGTGGAAGGCTCGCCTTTACGACAGGAAAAGTCTACTGGCTACCGGATAATCCCATGGCGATGCTGGACCAGGGATGGGTCATCAACGTCGACGAAATCGACAGTTATGGCAAATGGGGCCTCGCTGGCTTCTTCATCAAACTCAAGGACGGCAAGGAACTCCGTTTCTCCAATGTCGGACAGAAGATGCGTGATGGAATCAGCGAAGCCATCGAAGACCACAAGAATGACGTCGTCCCGGCGGCTCCCGCCGCTGCGGCTGCGGCTGCTGCTGCCGCTGCACCGGCTCCGGATGTGGCTCCGGAGGCACCTGCCCCCGAGAAGGAAGCGCCTGCCGCTGCCGACGCCGATGACGCCCAGGCCAACAAGTGGATGGCGGTCCTCGCGTATTTCGGGATTCTTGTGCTGATTCCGCTTCTTGCCCGCAAGGAGTCGAAGTTCACGCGCTTCCATGTCAATCAGGGCCTGATTCTCCTGATTTGCAGCGTAGTTATCTATTTCGTCGGCAAGATTCCCGGTCTGTCCTCCATTATCTGGATTCTGAATCTGGTCGTCCTGGTCTATGCCATCATCGGGATCATCAACGCTCTCAAGGGACAAGAGAAGGAACTTCCCTTCATCGGGCAATTCCGCATCATCCAGTAGCGTTTATTTCAGGAAGACAAAAAAAACAGCCAGAATCAGGCATGCAAATGCGGCGAGGTGGTTCCAGTGGAGCGCCTCGCCGTTAAACATAAAGGAAATCAGGACCGTAAAAACGGTCAGGGAAATCACCTCCTGAATCACCTTCAGCTGAAGCAGGCTGAAAGGGCCGCCATTGCCGGCAAAGCCGATGCGGTTGGCCGGCACCGTCAGGCAATACTCGAAGAAAGCGATGCCCCAGGAAAAGAGGATGATGAGGATCAGCGGCCACCCCGTGGAGATTTTCATCTCCTGGAGTTTGAGGTGGCCGTACCAGGCGAAGGTCATGAAGACATTCGACAAAATCAGCATCAAGATGGTCCAGAAACCGTTCATGGCCTCATTTGTCCCGGAAAACCTGCCGTCAATACGTCGAATTCATGTCCGTATAAACGAATCCCTCCACAGGGTCGTACAGGACCGAATAATCTGCCATTCCGAGGTGCTGGTTGCCGATTTTGTTGTAGACATCCAGGTGCATCATCGCGGATGAGAAGTTATCCATGTTGATGTTGACCGAAAGGGCTTTCCAAATCCGGTCTAATTGATAAGTGGAGAGCCGGCGGCTGTGGAATCCGCTGTCAAAGGTCCTGGGGGGAATCTTCACTTCCGACATGTCCTGGAAAAACACGTTCGCGGACGCGTCGATGCTCAGATCGTAATCGAAATCACAGGATACGGCCCCCATCAGCAGGGCGACAGCGAGAATAAGGAATCGTTTCATAGTTAATGTTTAATCTTCTACATGGGACATGGCCTCGCGGATCTTGGCTTCGATTTCTTCGGCGAGTTCAATGTTGTCCAGCATCAGCTGTTTGGTCGCTTCGCGGCCCTGGGCGAGTTTTTCCTCACCGTAGCTGAACCAGGAACCGGACTTCTTGATGATGCCGAGTTCGACGCCGAGGTCGACGATTTCACCGCTGCGGGAAATCCCTTCCCCGAAGACGATGTCGAATTCCGCTTTCTTGAAAGGCGGGGCCATCTTGTTCTTGACGACTTTGACTTTCACATGGTTGCCGAGGGCCTCGTCGCCATCCTTGATCTGGGTGGTGCGGCGGATGTCGAGGCGGACGGAGGCGTAGAACTTGATGGCGTTGCCGCCAGTGGTCGTCTCCGGATTGCCGAACATGATGCCGATCTTCTCGCGGAGCTGGTTGATGAAGATGCAGCAGGTGTTCGTCTTGGAGATGTTGGCGGTGAGTTTGCGGAGCGCCTGGCTCATCAGGCGGGCCTGGAGGCCGACCTTGTTTTCGCCCATCTCGCCCTCGATTTCCGCCTTCGGGGTCAGGGCCGCGACCGAGTCGATGACGACAATGTCGATGGCGCCGCTCCGAATCAGGTTGTCCGCGATTTCGAGGGCCTGTTCGCCGTTGTCCGGCTGTGAAATGAGGAGGGTGTCCAGATTGACACCGAGGGCCTTCGCATAGGTCCGGTCAAAGGCATGCTCCGCGTCGATGATGGCCGCGATGCCGCCGTTTTTCTGGGCCTCTGAGATGGCATGGATGGCAAGGGTCGTCTTACCGCTGGACTCGGGACCATAGATTTCAATGATCCGGCCCCTGGGGTAGCCGCCGATGCCGAGCGCATGGTCGAGCGAAATGGAACCGCTCGGAATCACCTGCGCCGAATCCCATTCTGGCTGATCTCCCAACTTCATGATCGTTCCTTTTCCGTAATCCTTCTCGATCTTGTCGATCGTGGCCTGTAATGCCTTCAGACGGGCGGCATTTCCATCGGCCCCGGTCATTTCTTCAACTGCTTTAGCCATAATGTTTTGAATTAAAGGTTTCAGGACAAATTCTTTGTCCATTGGATACAAAGTTATGAAATAATCCGGTATTTCAGCGAAAAAACTATTAAATTTGTAGGGAAAACAGATGCTTATGCACAAGCAGCGCCTTTTGGGAATGAATCCATCCGAGTTGCGGGAGGCGGCCCTCGCCGCTTCACTGCCCGCCTTTGCCGGCGGACAGCTCGCCAAGTGGATCTATCAGCGCCGGGAAGGGGATTTCGCGAAGATGACGGATATCTCCAAGGCGGGGCGGGAGCAGCTCTCGCAGCGCTACGAAGTCGGCATCGCCGCTCCGCTCGACGTCCAGCAGTCTTCGGACGGGACACGGAAATATCTCTTCCCGGTCCAGGGAGATGCGCACAATGCCGTCGAGGCGGTCATGATTCCCGACGAGGACAGAAAGACCCTCTGTGTCTCCTCCCAGGCGGGCTGCAAGATGGGCTGCCGTTTCTGCATGACGGGCCGGCAGGGCTTCCATGGAAATCTCACGGCGGCGGACATCCTTTCGCAGTTTTTTGCCATTGAGGAGGCTCCCTCGCTGACCAATGCCGTGTTCATGGGCATGGGAGAGCCGCTGGACAACTGGGAAGAAGTCAAGCGCGCCATCGAGGTGCTGACCGCTCCCTGGGGCCTGGGATGGAGTCCGAAACGGATCACCCTCTCCACGATCGGGGTCCTGCCGATGCTGAAACGTTTCCTGGACGAGTCCAGGTGCCACCTTGCCGTCTCTCTCCACAATCCTTTTCCCGAGGAGCGGGTGGAGATGATGCCCGTCCAGAAGGCCTGGCCGCTGGAGGAGGTCCTCTCACTCATCCGCCAGTATGATTTCACGGGGCAGCGCCGCGTGAGTTTTGAATATACGGTCTTTTCCGGCTGGAATGACACGGCGCGCCACGCCGACGCCCTTGTGCGGCTGCTCAGGGGCCTGGAATGCCGCGTCAACCTGATCCGTTTCCACCGGATTCCGGATTTTCCATACGGCAGTGCATCGGAGGAGAAGATGGCGGATTTCCGGGACCGCCTCGTGCGGGGCGGCGTGACGGCGACCATCCGTGCCTCCCGCGGAGAAGATATTTTTGCTGCATGCGGCCTCCTGGCCGGTAAACATAATTTGTGATGAAACGTATTCTGCTCCTTCTTTCCTTCCTGGGCGTCTCGCTCCTTGCCGGGGCGCAGGACCGTTCCTCCTCCGCTTTTGGCCTGGATCCCTCGGACAACGCGGCCGTGAAGGCCGTCCGACACCGGATGGACAGTATCCGGCGGCATCGCCCGGTGGTGGCGCTCGTCCTTTCCGGCGGCGGTGCCAAGGGTGCCGCCACCATCGGCGCCCTCAAGTTTATGGAGCAGTACAAATTTCCGGTGGACATCGTCGTCGGGACGAGTATCGGGGGGCTCCTCGGCGCCGTCTATTCGATGGGCTACGACGTGGATTATCTGGAAAACCTGGTGCGCACGACCGACTGGGACATGGCCCTGAGCGACAAGGTCGCGCGGGAATACGTGCCTTACCGTCGGATCCGCTACAACGACAAATTCGTCCTTTCGTTCCCGTTCTATTACAGCAAACAGGACTTCCTGAACATGGTCCAGGAAGTTTCCTTTGCGGGTGGGGATGACGGCAAACTGCACCTCGGCGCCGACAATAAGCACGCCGTGGACATGGTCAAGACCAATCTGCTGTCCAGCCTGCCTTCCGGCTTTGTCTATGGGCAGAATGTAAACCAGATTTTTTCCAGCCGGACGGTCGGATTTTCGGACCGGGCGGATTTCTTTAAATTCCCGATCGCTTTTGCCTGCGTGGCAACCGACGTCGTGTCGGGAAAGGCGAAAGTCTGGCACAGCGGCGATATCAACCTGGCCATGCGTTCGACCATGTCCATCCCGGGGCTCTTCGCGCCGGTGCGGACGCGGGGGATGGTCCTCGTGGACGGCGGCATGCGGAACAATTTCCCCGTGGACATTGCCCGGGACATGGGAGCGGACATCGTCATCGGCATCGACCTGTCGACCTCGTCGAAGGATGCCACCGGCGTCAACAACCTGGCGGACATCGTCTGGCAGGGGATTGACATGTTCGCCAATGACTCCTACCAGCGCAATATCGAACTGGCGGATGTCCGGATCCATCCGAACCTGGACGGCTACGGCATGATGGACTTCAATACGGAGGCCATCGATACGATGATGTCCCGGGGCTACCGGGCTGCGGCGGAGAAGGAAAAGGAACTGTCCGCCATCCGCCGCTGGGTGGGGAAGGATACCCTTCATTTCAGCCGGAGGGCCGTGGACATCGGTCAGGAACCGGTGCTGGTCAACCGGATCCGTTTTGTCGGCATCGGAGAAAAAGACGCGACCTACCTCCGCTCCAAGATGAAAGTCCGCGAGGGGCGCCTCGTCAACAAGGAAATCATCGAGAAGGACATCGCCACGATTTTCGGCAAGGGCAGTTATGACTTTGTCAATTATGAACTGGTCGGGACCCATGAGCCTTATGATCTGAAGATTATCTGCAAGCGGGGACCGATGCACCGGCTCGGCGTGGGCTTCCGCCTGGATTCGGAGGAATTGGTGTCGGTGCTGGCCAATGTCGGCCTGAACACGAATGCCATGCGGGGAGCGGCGCTGGACATGACTGCGAAAATCGGCGTCAATCCCTATCTGGACCTTCATTTTACCTACGACACGCCGAAGATTCCGACGCTCAACGCACGGGCCATGCTGCGCTGGACGGACCGCAACAATTTCATTTCAGGGGAGAACCGTTACAACATCTCCTACCTGCTGACTTTCCAGGAGTTGTACCTGTCGAATATGCAGTGGTCTTCCTTCGATGTGAAGGCCGGCCTCAGGAACGACTATTTTAACATCCACCGGGTGCTGACGAACAATGTGGTCGGTGACTATGACCTCGATGATCCTTCACGGGATTATCCGAGTGCCTTCCTGGACGGGCGGGTCGAGACCTTGGACAATACGTATTTCCCGACTTCGGGCGTCTCGGCCGGCATCCGTTATGATCTGGTCTCGCGCGTTTTCGACAAACCCGGCCATCCGGAATTCTTCGGGGTCCTGGCGATGGACGGGAAGATGCCGGTGACGATCGGACGGTTCAGCCTGATTCCGCAGGGGGCGATCCGCTTCATCTTCGGTGACGACATCCCGATTCCCTATGCCAATGTGATCGGCGGAGACATGCGGGGACGCTACGTGGACCACCAGCTCCCCTTCATCGGCATCGACAATGCGGCGTTCCGGCGGAACTACCTGATCCTGGCGCGGATGGATGCGCGGGTCCGTCTCGGAAAGAACCACTACATTTCCGCTATTTTCAACTTTGAGCGGGATTTCTACAATTTCAATCAGTTCGACTCGGCCGAGGATATTTTCGGTTATGGACTGAGTTATGCCTATAACTCCATTGTCGGCCCCCTGAAGGCCAATCTCTACTGGTCTTCCCTGACCCGGAAGGTCGGCGTTTATTTTTCCTTGGGATTTGATTTCTAAGATGGACGAGAAGAAAGTTTTGGAGCGGCTGCAGCGGCAGTGTGTGCGGAGCGAACAGTGTACCGCTGACGTCCGCCGGAAGGCCCTGAAAGCCCTGGAAGGGGATGCCGAGGCGGCCGGCCGGGTGGTGGACGCCCTGGTGAAGGACCGCTTCGTGGATGACGGGCGCTATAGCGCCGCCTACGCCCGCGAAAAGGCTTCGCTGCAGGGCTGGGGATCGGTCAAGATCCGTTTCATGCTCCGGGGAAAAGGCATCTCCGACAGCCTGATTGACGCGGCGCTCGGGGAAATCGACAGCGAGAAAGCGGAGGACAAACTGCAGCGACTGGTATCGGCCCGATACCGCCAGCTGGAGGGGGATCCGCAGTGGAAACTCAAACTGATGAAATATGCGCTAGGGCGTGGCTATGCCTATGAGGATGTGGCCGAAGCCATCGCGCGCTGTCAGCCCAGGGGATAGAACGTGGTGCGGGGCGCGTATTTGCTCAGCCAGCTCTTGTCCAGATGCCTCCGCACGGTCCGGGCGGAGAGCAGTTCGAAATAATTGTCCATGGCCCTTTTCTGGATGGCGGCTTCTTCGCTCTCAGGAAGGCCGTTCAGGCGGACGGCAGCTTCTGCATAGACGGAGCAGACAAAGGTCGAGAGCAATTCGTATTCATCCGTGTAGGGGGGAACCGTGACCTTGCAGCGCTGAACCTGGGCGAAAGCGAGGTCTGCGACGGCATCGGCCAGGGCGGCCCGGTCGGCTCCCTGGTAGAGGGCGGCCGTGTAGCGGCCGGAGGCATAGCGGCGTTCCCGCAGCTCGGTGGCGATGGCCTCGGCTGGATCCTGGTCGAAATACTGGCCGTATGCGAAACTCGTGTCCATTCTTTCCTGTGGTTCAGCCTTCAAATATACGAAAAATCTTCTATATTTGTAATCGCTATGAAGATTGTATTCCTTGATGCCCTGACGATGGGCGAAACCCCGATGGACGAAATCGCCGCCCTCGGGGACTTTGTATGTTACAGCTCGTCCACGGCTGAGGAGGCCCGGGAGCGGGTCGCTGACGCGGATGTGGCCATCCTTAACAAGGTGATTGTGGATGAGGCGTTCCTCGACAGCGCCCCTCGGCTGAGGCTGATCTGCGAGGCCGGGACCGGGATCAACAACATCGACACGGCACTTTGCGAGAAGAGGGGCGTACTGGTTCGCAATGTCGCGGCCTATTCGACCGATTCCGTGGCCCAGACCACCTGGATGCACATCCTGAACCTGGCCGGGCGGGCCTTCCATTACAATGCCTACGCGCGGGACGGCCGTTATTCGGCGGGCAAGGTCCATACCGACCCGGCCCATCCTTTTACGGAGCTTGCCGGGAAGACGCTCGGGGTCATCGGCATGGGCGCCATCGGAGGGAAGGTCGCCGAGATAGGGGAGGTCTTCGGCATGAAGGTCATCTATTATTCGACCTCAGGCACTTCGCATTGCCGGAAGTATCCTTCCGTCGGCATCGACGAGCTGCTTTCGTCCTCGGATGTCGTGTCCATCCACGCACCTTACAACGAGCGGACGGCGGGACTGATCGACTATGACGGATTTCTTAAGATGAAGCGCAGCGCCTTTCTGGTCAATACCGGCAGGGGAGGCATCGCCGTCGAGGCGGACCTTGCCCGGGCGCTGGACGAGGGCGTGATCGCCGGTGCCGGCATCGATGTCTTCGTCAAGGAGCCGCTGCCGCTGGACCATCCCTACCTGAGGATGCAGCACCCGGAGCGCCTCCTTCTCAGCCCCCATATCGCCTGGGCCAGCAACGAAGCCCGCGCCCGCCTCGCCCACGAGATGGCCGAGAACATCAAGCGGGGCTGGTGACAGGCCCGGAGGCAATCTTTCAAGATTGTTTTGCGACGGCGGATTAAGACTGAAAAGTAATAGTTTCAAAAGGTCAGATTTTTTTTGTATCTTTCGCAAAACTACTGCCATGTTAAGGGAAAAACGTTATAAACAGATCGTCCATACCGTTGAACAGGATATCCTGGACGGCAAGTATAAGGTCGGAGACCGGATTGCGTCCATCAACTCCTGGTGTATCCGTACGGGCCTTTCGCGGAGTTCCGTCATGCTGGCGCTTGACGAACTCAAGTCCCGCGGCATCATCGAGGCAGAGCAGTCGGTGGGTTATTTCGTGAGCAGTACGCGGGTCGAGATTGCCCATCGGATCCTGCTGGTTTTCGGAGATTACAATCTGTTTAAGGAAGACCTGTACAATTCGATCCTCCAGTCGCTTGGCCCCGGCGCATTAGTGGATATTGTCTTTCATCACTGTGACCGTGCCACTTTCGATGTGCTGCTGGAAAATGCGGCGGGGAAGTACACCGTCTATGTGGTGATGCCGGGCGGTTCTTTCGATGGCATTGAAGGCCAGCTCAAGCGGCTGGGCGGCAAGGTCATCCTGGTCGACCATTTCAGTGAATCGCTGAAGGGCGTCTTTTCTTCTGTCGCACAGGATTTTGCCAATGATACGTATGATGCGCTGGTCAAGGGCCTTTCCCGGATTCGTCAATACCGCGAGATTATCCTGGTCCAGAGCAGCCGGATTGAACCGTATGAACGTTACGACGGGCTGAGGCGCTTCTGCCAGGAGTTTGAACTGGCCTCCGGCTATCTCAAGACCATGGCGGAAATGCCCATCAAGCCCGGAACCGTCTACTTGACGCCGGAGGACCGGGAAATTGTTACAATCTTGTCAGCAGCCCAGCATCAGGGACTGACGGCCGGTGTCGATTTCGGTCTGGTGTCCTACAACGACACGGTGCTCAAGGAAATTATTGCCGGCGGTTTGACGACGATTACGACGGACTTTATTCAGATGGGAAGGACCGTGGTTGAACTCATGCGGGACAAGGACATCCGCACCATCCACAATCCTTGCCATCTGATACTCAGGAAAACGCTATAGCGCCAGACAGTCGAATCCACTCAGGGTTCCGCTTCCCTCGAGCACTTGTATTTTCAGGTCGGAAGCCTTATAGTCCGCCCGGTCAAATACGGGTTTCTGCAGGCCGCCTTCCGTCCGGTATTCCGCCAGGGGCGAGAACTGGCCGCCCCCCTGGTTAATCAGGATCTGGTAACGGCAACGGGAGTCCAGGCTCCATTCCAATTCACATTTTTCAAATTCGATGGTGCTCTGCAGCTGGAAGGTGATCTCGTCCCCGGCCTTCAGCACGGCGGGCAGGAGGCCTGCGATGGCGGGCGGTGCCGGACGGAAGTCTTTATCGGGATGGGCGGGGTCCAGTACGGTCATGAGGGCCGCCAGGCGGAAATCTTCCGAGGAAGACCCGATACTGACCTCGAAAATGCCCGGTTCAATGATCCGCTCCATCTTGAGATTCAGCATTTCGAAGGCTTCCGGAGGCAGGGTCATGCTGACGCGCCGGCTCTCCCCGCTTTCCAGGTGGATCCGTTCGAATCCCCGCAGGAGTTTCTCGTAGACGGTGATGGAGCTGACCCGGTCGGTCAGGTAGAGCTGCGCCACCTCGTCACCGGCGTACTGGCCGGTATTGGTGACAGTGAAACTGACCCCGAGGCTGTCTCCGGGCATGATTTTGTCCGAGGAAAGCTGCAAGTCGGAATAGGCGAAAGTCGTGTAGCTCAGGCCAAAGCCGAAGGGATAGAGACATCCGCTGGCGCGGGTCTTGAGCCCTTTGGGGCCCACTCCGACGTATCCGTCCACCTGGGAGCCGGGTTTATAGGGGAAGTTAAAGGGCGCCTGGCCGACGGTGCGCGGGAAGGTGACAGAAAGCCGCCCGCCGGGATTGTACTGCCCGAGCAGTGCCATGGCGACGGCCGTTCCGCCGTGGGCGCCGGGATACCAGGCCTCGATGACGGCATCAGCCAGCCGCTCCTCTTTGTTGATGGTCAGGGGACGTCCGTTGACAAGAACGAGGATGAGGGGTTTCTTTGTCTTTTTGACTTTTTCCACCAGGAGCTGCTGGATGGGCGGAAGATCCAGGCTGGTGCGGGAACGGTTCTCTCCGCAGGTGCGAAGGTTCCCCCCCAGTACGAGGACGGCGACATCGGAGCGGCGGGCCAGCCGGACCGCTTTCCGGATGCCCCTGAGCTCCTCCCGGGTCGGGGTGAATCCATAGATTTCCGAATCCGGCCACTGGGAGTCCACATGTTCGCAGCCTTTGGCATAGCGGACCTTGGCCTTGCCCTCGAGCGCTTTTTTCAGACCGGCAAACACGGTGACGGATTCGGTGGCCTGCGGACCATAATGGACATGGGCGTAGCCATCTTCATCGGCGTTGGGACCGATGACCGCGACGCGCCTGAGCCGGGATGCGTCCAGGGGAAGGAGACCGTTGTTCTTCAGCAGAATCAGCGATTCCAGGGATGCCTGGAGGGCTGTTTTATTGTGTTCGGGGCCATTGACCACCGTATCGGCCCGCTCCCTGTCGGACTCGCTCACGAAGGGATGGTCGAACAGGCCGGTGAGGAATTTGACGCGAAGGACATCACGGACCCGTTCGTCAATGGTTTTCATCGAGACCGTACCCTCCCGGACCAGTTCGCGCAGCGGAAGCACGTAGCTGTCCGGACTGCGGAAGGTGCAGCGCACGTTGAGGCCTGCCTCCACGCTCTGCCGCACGCTCTCTTTCATATCGACGGAGGTGTGGTGCTTGCTGTGGAGAAACTCCACCGCGTCGGAGTCGGATACGACGTATCCCTTGAATCCAAAGTCTTGCCGCAGACGCTCGTACAGCCAGTAATGACTCCCCTGGATGGGCTCGCCATTGTAGTCGTTGTAGGAACTCATCGCCCCGAGGAGGCCTCCTTCGCGGATGACTCTCCTCCAGGGGTACATGTGGACGTTCTCCACTTCCAGCGGGCTTTCGTGCGGGTCGCAGCGGGCCATCCCTTCACGGGCGCCTTTGCCCGCCGAATAGATGGCATAGTGTTTGGCGGTGGCGGCCACTTTGCCGTCCGCCTGCATGCCCTGTACCATTTGGATGCCCAGTTCGGCCACCAGGAAGGGATCCTCCCCGTAGATTTCTTCATAACGGCCCCAGCGCTGGTCCCGGCCGACGTCCAAGATCGGTGCATAGACATTGGTGTAGCCAAGCAGGCGGGCTTCCTCTCCCGTGATGCGCCCCACTTCCCGGATCAGCGCCCGGTCCCAGGTACTTCCGAGACCCAGCTGAGTGGGGAAGTTGGTCGACTTATAGGCTTCCACGCCCCGGATGCCTTCATCGGTAAAATCCGCCGGAATGCCAAGGCGCGTCTCTTCAACGAAGAAACGCTGCACCTCATTCAGGGCCCAGGCATGTTTGGAGGCCGGCCAGATATAAGGGCTCTCTGTCGCGAGGGGAATGTTCCAGCCGACAAATGAATTCAGGTGCTCGTCAATGGCCCCGATCCCGTCTTTCCACAGACGCTCTTTCCACTCGGGAGTCGGCAGCTGGTCCTGGAGGACACGCCGGTAGCCGTAGAGGGTGACCATCTGGCAGGTCTTCTCCTCCAGGGTCATCTGGGAGAGGAGATTGTCGATCCGCCTGTCAATCGGGGCAGACGGATCTTCGTACACATCCTTCCGGCCGTTTTTGTTGAAATCAATCCATCCGGGATGATACATATTTGCTCCGGGAGTCTGCAAAATCCCGAAAAGCAGCAGGGTAAAAAGTGACCTCATCATAATACCTCCAAAGTGAGTTTCTTATCAAGGGGACAGGCGGCGCAGCTGACAGAAAGGATTCCGTCGCTGTAGGTCCAGTCCTTGCGTTTGGCTCCGTTTACGACCACCTTGCGGGGTTTTTTCGCGAGAGAGACACGGAAAGTCAGGTCGCGCTCAGCGGGCATGTTCTCAAAGCGGCCCTTGACCGGGGCGACCGTAATCCGGACGCCGTTTCCGCTTTCGGCGCAGCGCAGCTCCGTGATGGCCACGAGTCCCTTTTCATAGCCGTAGCTTTCGGCATCGCAGTCGTAGAGGAAGTAGGAACTGTCGCCATGGGGATGGACCTTGACAATCAGGGACTTGATGGGCTCTGTACCGATATAGTCCCTCACTTCCATGGTCGGGATGATGGCGCCTTCCCGGATAAACAGCAGCCCCGCGCGGTCATCCGGATAAGGGCGTTTGACCCACTGCCCCCCGCTTTGGATCTTCTCCCCGGTCCAGGCATCGGTCCAGACGCCCGCCGGAAGGTAGATCTCGTCGGTGAAGATCCCGACGAGGAGGTTCTCCCCAAACATGTACTGGGTCCAGAGGTCATCCACATTGCGGTCTTCGGGAAAGACCAGCGGCATGCTCCGCACCATCGGCATGCCGGTGAGCGCGCCTTCGATGGCGGCGCTGTAGATGTAAGGCAGGAGGGAATAGCGCAGCTTTACGCAGTTCAGGTAGATTTCACGCTCCTTCCCGGTAAAGTAGAAGGGCTGGTAGAAGTGGGCATAGCTGTTCACGGCCAACCAGGGCAGGAAAGCCCCGAAATGCATGCTCTGCATCTCCTGTTCGCGCGAGACATGCATCACGTCGCAGGAAGTGTTCATGTAGCCGCTGTTCCCCAGGTTGAGCTGGTCGAAGAGGGCGGTCTTGCCGCCGCCGTTGTCCCCGCTGGTCGAGGCGCCCCAATGCTGGGTCCCGCTCCAGCCTGCGCAGTAATGGTACCAGCCGCGTTTTCCAGTATGCTCCCGGTACATCAGGTTCATCTGTTTGGGCAGCAGGACCTGGTTCAGGTTGTGCATCTCCTTGTCCGGATGGCCGTTGTAATACTTGCGATAGGTGTGTTCGTCCAGGGTCCTGGCCGGATCGAGCTTGAATCCTTCCGCGCCC
>JAEEGL012084922.1_pt1 | contig 53713 bp, 63 predicted proteins | sample 9134231 | NCBI WGS metagenome assembly JAEEGL01 (sample SAMN16246548, study PRJNA631951) | gut metagenome | biome: gut microbiome; feature: rumen; material: fiber-attached | host: Bos | place: Iran: Karaj | collected 2018-10 | reverse complement strand
TCTGTATGCAGCATCTACTTTAAGTAATGCTCTAGCGATACCGTGTCTGATAGCACCAGCCTGTCCTGTGTATCCACCACCGTGTACGTTTACGATAACGTCCATCTTATCAGCGTTATCTGTAGCTACTAATGGCTGACGAACGATAACCTTTAATGTCTCTAATCCTAAATATTCATCAATATCTCTCTTGTTGATTGTGATATTTCCTTTACCAGGCATAACGTATACTCTAGCTACGCTCTTTTTTCTTCTACCTGTTCCATAAAATTTATCTGCCATTTCGATTTATCTCCTTTCAGTTAATTAAAATGTTAATGCTTCAGGCTTCTGAGCAGCATGTGGATGCTCGTTTCCAGCATAAACGTAAAGTTTCTTAATCATGTCTCTTCCTAAAGGTCCCTTTGGAAGCATTCCCTTAACTGCAAGTTCGATAACCTTTTCAGGTTTCTTATCTAACATCTCTCTAAGAGTTGTCTCTTTCATACCACCTACGTAATCTGAGTGATGGTAGTAAATCTTCTGATCTAACTTCTTACCTGTTACTTTAATCTTTTCAGCGTTTACTACAACTACGAAATCACCTGTATCAATGAAAGGTGTGTATTCTGGTTTGTTCTTTCCTCTTAACACCTTAGCGATTTCTGATGATAAACGTCCTAATGTATATCCTGTAGCGTCAACTACATACCATTTCTTTTCAATTGTTGATGGACTAGCCATGTATGTCTTCATTGGTTTACCTCCTGAAATACTATAAATCTTTAATAAATATATATGTTAAATGTCATTACCGGGGCTTTGGTTAGACATAAAACTCCTACGCATAACACGTCACAATAAAGTATTATATATTAATTCTTCTTCTATGTCAAATATAAATATTTCAAATCCTGCAAGCAGTCTTTCACATATTTATATTTTCATGTGCATGGCTGAATAGTACTCATGAACCAAACTGCGATAGCCCAATTCTTTTAAATCTTCATAACGGACATTGTATCTTGCTTTTGTACGCTTCCCGCTGACGAGATATCTTATGCACTCCTGAGAATAATGATCTATCTCTTTAAGACTTTTACTTGTATTTATCACTGAGAAAAACCAGTAGCTCCATGATAAATCATTATTTTCCGGATGTTCAAACAGTTTTCTGTTGAAAATTCTTATAAATGCTTTGGCCGCCTTTTCTCCCCCTATATGATTACGCATATGCCATCTTCTAAGTGAGTCTGTTTTCCTTTTCATTTTCTTTTTTAACTTTTTGACAGTAGCAGGTGCAATATCAATTATACCTTTTTCGTATTTAAAGCCCAAAAATGTCCATGCTTCACCCGGATTATTAAAGCATTCTTTTGATTGGTTCACTGTCAATCCTTTTTCATGCAATTGCTTTTTAATATATTCTGCATATTTTTCAACCATTTCCCTGCTCTCTGCAAATACGATTATATCATCAGAATATCTTGCATATATTACTCCCTTATTTTCAAAGTATTCATCTAAGTCTTTCAGATACAAATTTGCATAAAAAGTCGCCATAGGCGTTCCTGCCATTATACCTTTTTCTTCCACAATAATACTTTTCTCAATAATAACCTCTGTCTCACAAAGTAAACCGGACAAAAAATTGAAAAGTTCTAAATCATCCTGAAGCACTTCTCTCAATATTGGCAGCATCTGTGATATCGGCACCGAATTAAAATAGTTATGTATATCTACCTTATACGAATACATTCTTTCTATCCCAGGATGTCTGACCAGTTTTTTGAATGCATCTTTTGCACTTCTTCCGGGTCTGAAAGAATACAAATTGTCACAGAATATGTAATTATATTTTCTTGTCATCTCATAGGTAAGCAGCTTCATAGCCATATTTTCATCATAAGGATAACTGTATACATTTCTTTTCTTTTCAGAACTTAATTTACTTATTACGGATTTTCTGGGAGTAGGAAATCTATCTCCTTTTTGGATACGCCCATATACATCAGAGTATTTTTCTTCATCTATATAATTTTGTAATTCCTTGATAAATGAGTCTGAACTCACAATAGAACTCTTATATTTAAGAAATTTATTCCATTCTTTTTTTTGTGCAATTGTATTAAGTAAAGTCACACTATTCTCCCTCTATGCCAGCTCTGTTTTTATGCACCACCTGTAGAAGTAGGATTCTTTTATCTCAGTTGGAGCTTGTCCCCCACCGAGACTAGTTTGTCTATATACTCACTACTTATAGAAGTGGTAGCCTCATACAACGAGATAAAAATAAAGCAGAAAGAGAAATCATTAAATTCACGAAATTCGTGAAATGACCAGACCGTACATGAACTAACTGCCTGCGAAGTTTCAAGACTCTCTCACAAGCCTTGCTACGAAGTCCATGCCGGGTCCGCCACAGGCGCACAGCATTCTCTCTCTGCTTATTAACTAATTAATTAACTGTTATTTTCCAAGTGCTTTCTTCGTTCTGTCAACAACATATGAACGTGTATTCCACCAGCCTCTATGATCATAGTAGAATCTCAAATATGGAATACCGTTGTCTGCGCATTCTGAACGGAGTTTTTTTCTTTTGCTTGTCTCGGATAATAATTCTACAACAAGAGCTTTGTTCTCCCCGCTATAAAAAGTAATCACACTGACCTTATTCCAATTATCAGTTTCCTTATCTATCTGAATATCATATTCAGGGAATTCCTCCCTATATACTTTCTCGAAGTATTCTGTATATTTTCCTTTATAATCAAACTGATTTTCTTCCGCAGGTTTCTTTCTTCCATATGATACTCCTATAGAAGAGACATTTTCAGTTTCTTCCGGCTCATTATTATAATCGTCGTTATAATTCTGATTAGGTATTCTCTCTTTGGCACTCTTCGCATATTCGCCAAGCATATCTTTTGCTATTTTTTCCGTTTTGCTCCCAAACAAACTTGATAATATTCCCATAAATCAGACCTCCCATTGTCTCCGTTTCATTATCTGATTATTATACTACAATACTCCGATAATGACAATTTCAAGAATACTCAATTTCAACGATACTCTATCCCAACTAATGTCAGTCCGCAAGCCGGCGCTTTTGGTCCTGCCGCGTACCTGTCTTTTGCCTCTATTATCTCTTTTACATGTTCAGGGGGATAAACTCCAAGTCCCACCTTGATAAGTGTACCAACAATTATCCTTACCATATTGTAGAGAAATCCGTTGCCACTTATCTTTATGGAAATAATATCATCTGTTTTTGAAACATCTAAAGTATAAACTGTTCTTACTGTATTTTCAACCTGACTTCCTGACGAGCAAAAACTTGCAAAGTCATGTTCACCAACTATGTACTCTGCTGCTTTTTTCATTTTATCCACATCAAGTGGCATATAGACAAAATGTGTATACAGTCTGTACAACGGCATATCAAATCTTCTATTTAAAATCTTATATTCATACGTCTTAACACTGTCGCAAAATCTTGGATGAAAATCAAGTGGCACCTCCTCCGACTTTTGAATTCTTATATCATTTGGCAACCTTTGATTAAGTGCAAAAGAAATCTTTTCAGGTGGAATCTTTGTTTCACTGTCAAACACTGCAACATTTCCAAGCGCATGAACCCCCGAATCAGTTCTACTTGCACCTATCACTGCAATATCTTCTTTTAACAGATCACTAAGCGCTTTATTTATTATTTCTTCAACAGTTATTCCATTAATCTGAATCTGCCATCCACAATAATTCGTTCCGTCATATGCTATTATTAATCTGATTCTCTTCTTCATATATCGATACCTTTATATTTCTTCAATTTGAGCCTTTTTATCTGTCTCTTTTTTCACAAGTTAATTGACACAATCTGTCGCTTTATATTATCTAAATATCAATTTATTACATCATTTCATTTGATTATAAATTAATTACATTTGCATTTTTATTTATTCAACAATTTTATCAACTCAATAAATTTGCACATATTATCCCTGCTAAGAATAATATCTGTACACCATAAGCTATTATATCTGTTTTATTATATTTGAGCGGTCTAAATTTTGTTCTAACTCCGCCGCGATAACATCTTGCCTCCATCGCAGTGGCAAGTTCCAAAGCTCTTTCGATTGACGACACAAAAAGTGGCACAAGTATAGGAATATAATTCTTTACCTTTCTTATCAATCCGCCAGACTCAAAATCTGCACCTCTGGCGGTTTGTGCCTTTATTATCTTGTCCGTTTCTTCCATAAGCGTTGGTATAAATCTTAATGCCAACGACATCATCATTGCAATCTCATGAACAGGTATTTTTATAACATTCAAAAATCCCAATGATTTTTCCAGGCCATCCGCCATATCCGAAGGTTTTGTTGTAAGGGTCATCACTGAAGTTCCAATAACCAGATATATTAGCCTCAATCCAATATATGCTGCTTTAATAACTCCACCCGAAGTAATATTTACTGCTCCAAAATGCACCAACGTATTACCGCTTTTTACAAAGAACATATTACACAGGGAACTGATTATTAAGATTATGAGAATCTGTTTCATACCCTTTATCAGCCTGATAAAAGGGACTTTCGAAGCAATTATTACCGCTACCAGTGAAAACGTAATAATGGCGTATGATACGCTATTATTCGCCACAAACAATGCCACAATAAATATTAAAGTTGCAAACAGTTTAACCCTTGGATCAAGCTTATGTATTATTGAATTTACATTATAATATTGACCTATTGTAATATTTGACATTCTCCAAAAACTAAATACACAAACTTATCATTTACCATCATTCTTAAAACCGGCAAGCACCCTGATTAGTTCTTCTTTAGCGTCCTCCATATTTATAATATCTGTTCTGACAGGTACCCCTGCCTGCATTATCTTATCCATAATATAAGAAATCTTTGGTACCGTCAAACCGCATTTTTCCAATTCATCTCTGTGCTTAAAAACCTCATTGGGCACATCATCAAACAAAACTGTTCCTCTGTACATCACAATCAGTCGTTTTGCGTACTTTGCCATATCTTCCATGCTGTGTGAGACTACAACAACTGCAATTCCTTTTTCAGTGCACAACTCTGTTAGCAGTTTATAAATTGCATCTCTGCCAACAGGATCGAGACCTGCAGTTGGTTCATCGAGAATCAGCATCTCCGGATCCATTGCAAGAACTCCCGCTATGGCAACTCTTCTCTTTTGTCCACCCGATAATTCAAATGGTGACTTTTCATACAAATCTTCCGTAATTCCCACTAAAGACAATGCTTTTTTTGCGGCCTTATATGCATCATCTTTTGACAATCCCTTGTTAAGTGGTCCAAAACATACGTCTTCAATGATACTGCTCTCAAACAACTGATGTTCCGGATATTGAAATACCATACCGACATTGCACCTGTGACGTCTGATATCGTACTTTTTATCAAATATATCTTCTCCGTCACACAATACTTCACCACCGGTTGGCTTTAACAATCCGTTAAAATGTTGAATAAGCGTCGATTTGCCTGAACCTGTATGTCCAATGATTCCAACAAACTCACCGCTCTTTATCACTAAATTAACATCCTTTATTGCTTCTATTTCACTGGACATGCCTACGTTATATTTATATTGAATATTCTTTAATTCTAAAACCATAACTGAATATTTTCTCCTGTCAAATTACTCCATCCCGTTACTAATCAATCAGCCCTATGTCAGGCTGAATTGCAAGTAATCCTATCTCTTATATAATTTGACAACTTCTTCTATCAATTCATCTTCATCTATTAATCCTTCCGGAAGCTCTATCCCTTCTTTTTTTAATTCATAAGCAAGTTCTGTAACAACAGGAACCTCAAGACCCGCCTCTTTCAGTAATTCTACATTGGCAAATATTTTAGAAGGTTTGCCGGAAATCAATATTTTTCCTTTGTCCATAACAAATATATTATCTGCATTTATCGCCTCATCCATATGGTGAGTTATCAGTATAACGGTAATACCTTTTTCCAAATTTAATTTTCTCAGAGATTCAATGACTTCACGTCTTCCTACAGGATCAAGCATTGCTGTGGGTTCATCAAGAATAATGCATTCCGGTTCCATTGCCATAATGCCTGCAATTGCCACACGCTGTTTTTGTCCTCCGGAAAGATTATTTACCGCTCTCATCCTATAATCAGTCATATTTACAGAAAGCAAAGCTTTGTTAACACGATACCGGATTTCATCAGTTGGTACTGCAAGATTCTCCGCTCCAAACGCTACATCATCTTCAACAATCTGAGAAACCAATTGATTGTCAGGATTCTGAAAAACCATACCTGCTTCCTGCCTGATACTCCATTTGTTTTTCTTATCAGAAGTATCTAAACCGTTTATAACAACAGTACCGGATGTTGGTCGAAGCAATGCATTCAGATGCTTTGCAAAAGATGATTTCCCTGAACCGTTTCGTCCAAGAACAACTATAAACTGACCTTTTTCAACATCAATATCTAAACCGTCTATAGCTCGAATCTTTATTTCATTGTCATATTCATCTCTCGTGATATAATCATATACCAAATTAAGCGTCTGAACTATTCCCATTACCGTTTCCTTTTATATTATTCAAAGTCTAATCGTGATTAATTTTATTCTATTTTTATTTTTTAATCAAGTTTTATCTGATTTTTCATTATTCAGTTTTATCTGATAATTGTCCCTAAACAATTATTTATTACGGAATTGTATAATAGACGATTGTATGCTAAAATTACTTTATTAGTATTTTAGGAGAATGAGAATGAGTATGAACAATCAGCACTATTTTAACATAATAGTATCAAGAACCCCAACTAAGTTTGCCACATGTATCAGACATTTTGGAAACATGACTTACAATCACACTTCTGTTTTCCTTGACGATGATCTTGACAACATATACGCTTTTGCAAGACCGGAACATTTAGGTATCTTTAAAGGAACTTTAGTTAAAGAATCTCTCGACAGATTTACATTAAGAAGAAACATTGATGTTCCTGTTAAGGTGTTACGATTTGCAATAACAGATGAACAATATAACGATCTTCAGGCCATTATCTATAATATCTATAACGACCCGGAATATATTTACAATCTGTTTTCAGTTTTGTCTTATCCGTTAACAAAAGGCTTTGACACATACAAAGCATATTCATGCATAGAATTTTCAATGACTTTACTCAAAAAAATCGGATATACATTTGAGAAACCAATCCCAAGATACAAACCTGATGAGTTGATAGAACTTTTCAAAGACAATATATATAAATCCTGCGATATTCGTGAGTTACTCTCTGAGGACATTGGAGAATCCGATTATTTTTCTCCACTATCTATTAAACTTTTGACATCAAATGCTGTGGGATTATTCATCATAATTAAAAGAACACTATTTTACAGAAAGTTTTCTCACTAAACTCTTCTGAAAATCAACTGTGTATTATGCTATTTTAATAGCAATGTAAAAAAAAGTTTCCTTTTGGGAAACTTTTTTTATTACTACTTATACAAATACATTTTACACTCTTATAAAAAAGGGAGTTACGCATTTCGTAACTCCCTTTATATATTGCTATTTTATTTATTATACTAACTCTAATAAAACTTCCATAGCTGCATCGCCTTTACGCTGTCCAATCTTAACGATTCTTGTGTAACCACCGTTACGACCAGCGTACTTAGGAGCGATTTCATCGAATAACTTGTTTGTCAAGTTAACGTTCTTTGTATCAGCCTTCTTCTCGCCAACTTCCTTTACTGTGTAAAGAACTTTGTTCATCTGGCGTCTAGCATGAAGTCTTGATGGCTTATCTTTTTTGATTGTCTTTTCAACTTCATCAAAAACAGTAACTTTCTTACCATCTACAACTTCTTTAACTCTCTTGCCATCTTTATCTTTGCGAGCAACTTTAGCAACAACCTTTACTTCATCAAAGTTATCTTTTTCCTTAACTGCTAATGCAATAAGACCTTCAGCAACTTTACGAATCTCTTTAGCTCTTGCTTCTGTTGTAACAATCTTGCCGTTATTTAAAAGACTTGTAACCTGACCTCTAATTAAAGCTTTTCTCTGACTTGAAGTTCTTCCAAGTTTTCTATAACCTGCCATTTTCTTACCTCCTATACTAATAAACAGTTCATTTATTAGTTATCATCGCTAGGTTTCAATTCAAGGCCGTACTCTTTAAGTTTTGCAAGGACTTCATCCAAAGACTTGCGTCCTAAATTTCTTACCTTCATCATATCTTCAGATGTCTTGTTTGTTAAATCCTGAAGTGTATTGATACCTGCTCTCTTTAAACAGTTGTATGAACGAACTGATAATTCTAACTCATCAATGTTCATCTCAAGCACTTTATCTTTTTCATCATCAACAGGTTCAACCATAATGTCAACATTCTTGGCATTCTCTGATAAATCAATGAATAATTTCAAATGCTCGCTAAGAACCTTTGCAGCTAAACTAACAGCTTCGTCAGGAACTAAAGTTCCATCAGTATAAACATCTAATGTAAGTTTATCAAAATCTGTTATCTGACCAACACGGGTATTCTCAACAGACATATTAACTCTTTCAACTGGAGTGTAGATAGAATCAATTGCAATCACATCGATTGGCGCATTAGGATTCTTGTTCTTATCTGCGCTAACATATCCTCTACCTTTAGTAATAGTCAACTCCATATTGACGTTGCCACCATTAACTGTAGCAATTACCAAATCAGGGTTTAAAATTTCTATATCAGAATCAACCTGAATATCAGCTGCTGTTATAACTCCATCACCGCTGAAGCTGATGTAAGCTGTCTTTGGTTCGTCTGAAGAGCTATTATTTCTAATAGACAACTGCTTGATATTCATTACTATCTCAGTAACGTCTTCCTTAACACCCTCAATTGAACTAAATTCGTGAAGAACTCCGTCAATCTTTATAGCGCTTACTGCAGCACCAGGTAAAGAAGAAAGCATGATTCTTCTGAGAGAATTTCCAAGTGTTGTACCATATCCTCTCTCGAGTGGTTCTACAACAAATTTTCCGTATCTTTTATCTTCTGATATCTCAACTATATCAATATTTGGTTTCTCAAAATCAAACACTACAAAGTCCCTCCTTTATTGGGAATTGCTTATGCTTACTTAGAATATAACTCGACGATAAGCATTTCGTTAACAGGTACATCGATCTCTTCTCTTGTTGGAAGAGTCTTAACTTCTCCCTTGAGATTCTCCTGATCTGCTTCAAGCCAACCTGGAACTAATCTTCCACCTGTAACTTCGATAATATCTTTATATCTCTGAGAGCTCTTGCACTTCTCTTTGATTTCAATAACATCACCAGCTTTAATTAAGTATGAAGGGATGTTAACAACTTTTCCGTTTACTGTTACATGCTTGTGATCAACGATCTGTCTAGCTTCACGTCTTGTTCTGGCATATCCCATACGGAAAATAACATTGTCAAGTCTTCTCTCAAGTAAAATCATAAGATTATCACCTGTCATACCTGACATTCTAGATGCCTTGTCAAAGTAGTTTCTGAAAGGCTTCTCTAATACGCCGTAGATGAATTTAGCTTTCTGCTTTTCTCTAAGCTGAAGACCATATTCACTCATCTTTCTGCTTGCTCTGTTTAAATTTCTATTTGATTTCTTATCTATTCCTAAATAGATTGGATCTAAACCAAGTGATCTACATCTTTTAAGAACAGGAACTCTATTAACTGCCATTGTTTACATTCCCTCCTAATTAGACTCTTCTACGCTTTGGTGGGCGACATCCATTATGTGGAACAGGAGTAACGTCCTTGATACTTGTAACGTCAAGTCCGCATGCTGAAAGAGCACGAATAGCTGCTTCTCTTCCTGAACCTGGACCCTTTACCATAACATCTACTGACTTTAATCCATGTACTAAAGCTGCTTTTGTAGCAGTCTCTGCTGCCATCTGAGCTGCATAAGGAGTAGATTTCCTTGAACCTCTAAATCCGAGACCACCAGCACTTGCCCATGATAAAGCATTTCCTTCAGCATCTGTCAATGTAACAATTGTATTGTTGAAAGATGACTGAATATGTGCCTGTCCGTGTTCAACGTTTTTCTTAACACGCTTTTTTGTCACTTTCTTTGTAACTTTCTTAGCCATTTTAAAACTAACCTCCCTTATGGGTTTTTACTATTATTTCTTCTTATTTGCTACAGTTCTCTTAGGACCTTTTCTTGTTCTTGCATTTGTCTTTGTCTTCTGACCACGAACAGGAAGTCCTTTTCTATGACGAATTCCTCTGTAACATCCAATTTCCTGTAATCTCTTAATGTTTAAAGCGATTTCTCTTCTTAAATCACCTTCAACAGTCTGGCTTGCATCGATAACTTCGCTGATTCTCTTAACTTCATCATCTGTTAAGTCTCTACAACGAGTATCTGGATCAACATTAGCCTCAGCCAAAATTCTCTTTGAGCTTGGAAGACCAATACCATAAATATAAGTCAAGCCAATTTCAACTCTCTTTTCTCTTGGTAAATCAACACCTGAAATACGAGCCATGTGTATAACCTCCATTAGTTAAAATTGTAATAAGTATGTATAAATAACGTAGCCCGTCACACGACGTCTGAAATGTTGTACGCACCCATACATCTCATATATTGTTTGGTTTCTCGCAGGTTTCCCTACATTTATATATGTAGGATTCCCTACATCTATATTGCAAAAGACCGGTACTTGTGGGTCTCTCACACGCAAGATTGTATCTTGCTTAATAGTAGCTTAATGCTACTGCAGCCGCAAATTCAAAGTTATGAATTGTACATATCTTAAGTACTCATAACATTGCATAACAAAGACGTGAATGCCTTATACATCCACTTAATAAGGATAATTAACCCTGTCTCTGTTTGTGTTTAGGATTCTCACAGATTACTCTGATACTTCCCTTTCTTTTAATGATTTTGCATTTTTCGCAAATAGGTTTAACTGATGATCTAACCTTCACAGTAAAATCCTCCTTTCAAAAAAAGTCCGAATAAAATCTTATCATATATTTTGGTATATTTCAACCCCTGATAATAAGGTTTTTTCATTCTTCTTTTTTATTTATCTCTCCAAATGATACGTCCTTTTGACAAATCATATGGTGATAATTCAATTGTTACTTTGTCACCAGGTAAAATTCTGATGAAGTTCATACGAAGTTTTCCGCTTATGTGAGCCAATACTTCGTGACCATTTTCTAATTCTACCTTAAACATTGCGTTTGGTAACTTTTCTAAAACAGTTCCTTCTATTTCAATTACATCTGCCTTTGACATTTTTATATCCTCCTAATAACTTTAGATTATAATATTCTTTAATGATTTATTATACTAACGATAATATTTCCGGTTCCCCTTTTGTAATGAGAACTGTATTTTCGTAATGGGCTGATAAACTACCATCGTCCGTAATAACAGTCCAATCATCATTCAACCAATCAATATCAGGTCTTCCGATATTGATCATCGGTTCTATCGCAAGAGTCATACCGGCTTGAAGTCTCATTCCTCTTCCCTTTTGTCTGAAGTTTGGAATCTCAGGATCTTCATGAAGGTTCTTACCGATTCCATGACCACACAGTTCTCTAACAACTCCGTAACCACGCTGCTCAGCGTATTCCCCGATTGCTGCAGATATTTCATACAATCTGCATCCTTCTCTCGCATACTTCAAACCTTCAAAAAAGCTTTCACGAGTGACATCTATTAGTCTCTGTGCTTCTTTACTTATCTCTCCGACTGCAACAGTTCTTGCTGCATCAGACTGATAACCTTTGTAAATTACTCCGGCATCAAGACTTACGATGTCTCCATCAATTATCACTCTGTTCTTTGAAGGTATACCGTGAACAACTTCATCATTTACAGAAACACATATCGAAGCTGGAAAACCCTCATATCCTAAAAATGAAGGAATACATCCGTAACTTCGAATCAATTCTTCTCCAATTTTATCAATCTGATATGTTGTCATACCGGCTTTAATTTCTTTAGCCAGTTCATTATGAACCTTTCCGAGAATCTTTCCGGCTTCCCGCATCAGCTCAATTTCTCTTTCTGACTTAATTGTAACTGCCATATTAAGCTCCCAAAATCTCAACTATAGCTTCAAATACTTCTTTCATGTCCTTTGTTCCGTCAACACTCTTAAGAATTCCTTTTCCACTATAGAAATCAATAAGTGGCTGTGTCTGTTTGTGGTAAACATCAAGTCTGTTAAGAACTGTCTCAGGCTTGTCATCATCTCTTAAAATAAGATCTTCACCACATTTGTCACATTTACCTTCAACCTTTGTTGGGTTGAAAACAACATGATATGTTGCGCCACATCCTACACATGCTCTTCTTCCGCCCATTCTGTTAACAATGTTCTCATCCGGAACATCAACATCAATAGCGTAATCAACTTTCTCGCCGATTTTTGCAAGAGCAGCTTCTAAAGCTTCTGCCTGTGGGATTGTTCTTGGGAATCCGTCAAGTACGTATCCGTTCTCACAATCAGGCTCAGCAAATCTATCAATTACCAAATCAACAACAAGTTCATCAGGAACTAACTGTCCCGCGTCCATGTATGTCTTTGCTTTCTTTCCAAGTTCTGTTCCATTTTTAATATTCGCTCTGAAAATATCTCCTGTTGAGATATGTGGAATATTGTATTTTTCAGCAAGCATTTTTGCCTGTGTTCCTTTTCCTGCACCAGGTGCACCTAACATAATTATTTTCATAAATTTTACCTCATTACTTTATTTCTTCACTTCATTTAACTTAGCAATCTTATATCATTTGATTAAAAATTACTATTAGCACGATATAATCTCATATTTAAACAGCTTCAAATGTCAATCTAGGGAACAACCTTTGGCTGTTCCCTATTTAACACTTGTGTATTTTACTAGAAAATACCCTTAATATCTTTGTAACTACGTTCAGCTGTCATCGCCTTAATTGTAGCAAGTGTCTCAATAATTACACCAACGATAATGATGATTGAAGTACCACCAAATGATACGTTAGCACCCGCAATACCTGAAGCTAAAATTGGAATAGCTGCAACGATAAGAAGTCCAAGCGCACCAATAAGAATGATGTAATTTAAAATTGAAGTTAAATATTCAACTGTTGGTTTACCACTTCTGATACCCGGAATCATGCTACCTCTGTCATTAAGGTTCTTAGCAACTTCACGAGGATTGAATGTGATTGAAGTGTAGAAATAAGCAAAGAATATAATCAATACCATATATACTACAAATCCAATTGAATACTTCAGTCTGTTTGGATCACACCAGTTAGACTGATTTAAGTAGTTCATCCATTCAGGTGATTTACCAAAGAAAGATCCAATAACGATTGGAAACTGTAAAATTGATGAAGCGAAAATTACAGGGATAACACCTGCTGTGTTAACTTTAAGAGGAATGTTAGACTGCTGTCCTCCAACTCTTCTTCTACCCTGAACTTTCTGAGACATCTGTACAGCAATATTTCTCTGTGCGCCCTGAAGAATTACTACGAAAGCAACCATCGCAATAATAATTGCAACAATAATAACAGCAGCAGTAACCTTACCACCTACAGATTTTGCACCAACAACATAATTTGAGAATAAGTTGCTAATGTCGCTAGGGATTCTTGATACGATATTAATAGTAAGAACTATTGAAATACCGTTACCAACACCCTTTTCAGTAATCTGTTCACCAATCCACATAAGAACTGCTGAACCTGCTGTCATTGTAATAATACCAGTTAAAATAACTGCTACCTTACGGAAATCATGCATGTTTGATGCATACTTAATTGTCTCTGTATCGAAGATTCCTTTGTTAGCAAATCCCCATACCATAGCAGTACTTTCGATAATAGCCAAAAATACTGTTACATAACGAGTAATTTCTGCAATCTTCTTTCTTCCTTCCTCACCGTCTTTCTGCATTTCCTCGAATTTAGGAATTGCGATAGTGAGAAGCTGCATGATGATTGATGAAGTAATGTACGGTGTAATACTAAGAGCAAACACTGACATTCTTTCCATTGAACCACCAGTTATGGCAGCGAAGAAGCTGAATGCTCCTTCACTGAACTGCTTTGTAAGTTCTTTTACAACGTCGTCGTTTACGAAAGGAATAGGAATCTGAGATCCTAATCTAACAACGATCAACATTAAAAATGTGTAAATTAATCTTTTTCTAATTTCTTTTGTTCTCAACGCATCATGAAGTGTTTTAAACATATTAGATCACCTCACATGTTCCGCCAAGAGCTTCAATCTTAGCTTTTGCTCCTTCACTAAAGGCATTTGCTTTAACTGTAAGCTTCTTTGTTAACTCTCCGTTTCCAAGAATCTTAACGCCATCACGTGGGTTCTTAACGATTCCTGCTTCAACTAAAGTTTCAACAGAAACTACTGCGTCATTATCAAATCTCTCTAAGTAAGATACATTGATACCAACGATGTCCTTTGTATTGATATTTGTAAAACCTCTCTTAGGGATTCTTCTATATAAAGGCATCTGACCACCTTCAAAACCAGGTCTTACACCGCCGCCTGAACGTGCCTTCTGTCCTTTGTGACCCTTACCAGCTGTCTTGCCGTTTCCTGAACCATGTCCACGACCTCTTCTGAAATTATCACTCTGTTTTGAACCTTCTGCAGGCTTTAAATTTGATAAGTTCATTGTCGCACCTCCTTACTTAATTAAATTTCTTCAACCTTTACCATATGTCTAACCTGCTGAATCATACCTCTTACAGCCTTGTTATCCGGTAATTCAACTGTCTTGTTAAGTTTTCTTAAACCTAAAGCTTCAACAGTCTTTTTATTTTTTGGAACTGCTCCAATTGTTGATTTTACTAAAGTAATTCTTAATTTATCTGCCATTTCCAATTACCTCCACTTATCCTAAAATCTCTTCTACAGATTTTCCACGAAGCTTAGCAACTTCATCAGGAGTCTTTAATGCAGCTAAACCTTCAATTGTAGCAAGTACAACGTTCTGTTTGTTGTTTGAACCTAAAGATTTTGTTCTGATGTTTCTGATACCTGCAAGTTCAATAACTGTACGTGCTGGACCACCAGCAATAACTCCAGTACCTTCTTTAGCTTTCTTAAGTAATACAGAAGCGCTACCAAACTTTCCGATAAGGTCATATGGAATACTTCCGTTATTATCCATAGGAACACTAACAAGTTTCTTCATTGCATCTTCTTTACCTTTACGAATTGCTTCAGGAATTTCAGCTGCTTTTCCTAAACCTGCACCAACGTGTCCTTTACCGTCACCAACTACTACTAAAGCAGCGAAACGCATATTACGTCCACCTTTAACAACCTTAGTAACACGTTTGATTGACACTACTTTTTCTTCTAATTCTAACTGACTAGCATCAATTATTTCACGTTTCATTGTGTTTTGTCCTCCTCAACTAAAATTCCAATCCAGCTTCTCTAGCTGCATCAGCTAATGCTTTGATTTTTCCCTGATATATAAAGCCGCCTCTATCAAAAACAACTTCCTTAATACCTTTTTCAATTGCTTTCTTAGCAATTGCTGTACCAACGTATGCTGCTGCTTCAACGTTATTAGTCTTTTCTACAGAACCCTTAACATCTGCATCAAGAGTAGATGCTGCGCAAAGAGTTGTACCCTGTCCGTCAAAGGCTGTATCGTCAATAATCTGAGCATACATATGATTATTACTTCTAAAAACTGCTAAACGTGGGCATGTAGCTGTTCCACTTAAATGATTACGCAGTCTGTTATGTTTTTTAACGCGAACTTCGCTTCTAGATTTCTTACTAATCATAATTTGTCACTCCTTTAATTATTTCTTACCAGTCTTACCAACTTTACGTCTAATAACTTCATCAGCATACTTAATACCTTTTCCTTTGTAAGGTTCAGGTCTTCTCTTATCTCTGATTTCTGCAGCGTATTGGCCAACTTTTTCTTTATCAATACCTTTAACAATAATCTTATTCTGTCCTTCAACTTCAGATGTAAGACCTTCCGGATCTTCCATCTCAACAGGATGAGAATAACCTAATGAAAGGATTAACTTGCTTCCCTGCTTCTGTGCTCTGTAACCTACACCGTTTACTTCAAGCACTTTCTCATAACCATCTGTAACACCGATTACCATGTTGTTAATAAGTGTTCTTGTAAGACCATGTAAAGATTTCATCTTCTTAAGGTCATTTGGTCTGTTAACAACGACTGTTTCGCCGTCCTTTTTGATTTCCATTTCCTCAGGTAATACTCTCTCAAGTGTTCCCTTAGGTCCTGTAATAGTCACCTTATTATTTTCTGCAATATCAACAGTTACGCCTGCTGGTATAGCGATAGGCATTCTTCCTATACGTGACATGCCGTTACCTCCTTAAATAAATTGAGTTATATTTTAGAACTATTGTGAAAGAGGAAACTAAAAAGTTTCGTCCTTTCACCGTCCTAATGTTTAATAATTATCTATAACAGATTACCAAACGAATGCGAGAACTTCTCCACCAACGTTTTCTTTTCTGGCAACCTTATCAGTAAGTATTCCTTTATTTGTTGAAATAATAGCAATACCTAAACCTCCAAGTACTCTTGGGAGTTCATCTTTACCAGCGTAAACACGAAGACCCGGTTTAGAGATTTTCTTAATACCTGTAATGACTTTTTCATTCTTGTCTTTACCGTATTTTAATGTAATTCTAATAACGTCAAAGTTACCATCTTTAACGATATCATACTTTGTGATATATCCTTCGTTAACAAGAATATCAGCGATAGCTAATTTCATTTTTGATGATGGTACATCAACTGTATCATGTTTAGCAGTATTTGCATTACGGATTCTTGTAAGCATATCTGCGATTGGATCACTCATAGTCATCTTAAATATCCTCCTAATAAAACTTGATTACCAGCTTGCTTTTCTAACGCCTGGTATCTGTCCCTTATATGCTAATTCACGGAAGCAAATTCTGCAAATTCCATACTTTCTTAAATATGCGTGTGGACGACCACAAATTCTACAACGGTTGTATTCCTGTGTTGAGAATTTCGCTTTACGCGCCTGTTTAACTTTCATAGCAGATCTAGCCATGGATTTCCCTCCTTAACTACTTTGCAAATGGCATATTAAATAATGTCAATAATTCACGAGCTTCTTCATCAGTGTTAGCTGTAGTAACAAAAATAATGTCCATACCTCTAACCTTATCAACCTTATCGTATTCGATTTCAGGGAAGATAATCTGCTCTTTCATTCCTAAAGCATAGTTACCTCTTCCATCAAATGCGTTAGGGTTAACACCTCTAAAATCACGTACACGAGGAAGTGAAAGATTTACTAATCTGTCTAAAAATTCATACATCTTCTCTCCTCTAAGAGTAACTTTACATCCGATTGGCATACCTTCTCTTAACTTGAAGTTAGCTACTGATTTCTTAGCTCTTGTTACTACAGCCTTCTGACCTGCGATTGTCTCGAGATCTTTGATAGCTGTATCAAGAATCTTAGCGTTTTCTTTAGCTTCGCCAACACCCATATTTATAACGATCTTATCAAGTTTTGGAACTTCCATAACATTCTTGTATCCAAACTTCTTTGTCATGGCATCAACTATTTCGTTAGTATATAATTCCTTAAGTCTACTCAACTTTCCTGACCTCCTCTCTCAATTAATCAATAACATCGCCTGTAGATTTGGCAATGCGGACTTTCTTTCCGTCTTCAATCTTGTAACCGATTCTTGTAACATTTCCTTTGTGTACATACATTACATTTGAAGCATCAATAGGTCCTTCCTGAGTAATGATTCCGCCAGTCTGATTAGCAGCGCTTGGCTTTGTGTGCTTAGTACGCATATTAACGCCTTCAACGATCAAAGTATTGTTTTCTTTGTTTACAGAAACAACTTTGCCTTCTTTAAATTTGTCTTTACCAGCGATCACTTTAACTGTATCGCCTTTCTTAATCTTCATTGCCATACTGCACACCTCCTATAATACTTCCGGTGCCAAAGAAACGATCTTCATGAACTGTTTATCTCTTAATTCTCTTGCAACCGGCCCAAAAATACGAGTTCCTCTTGGGGTTTTATCATCTTTAATAATTACAGCAGCATTTTCGTCAAATCTGATGTAAGAACCATCTTTACGACGAGCGCCTTTAACAGTACGAACTACTACGGCTTTAACAACATCACCTTTTTTAACAACACCACCTGGTGTTGCATCTTTAACAGTTGCAACGATCACATCGCCGATGCTAGCATATCTTCTAGTAGATCCGCCCATTACTCTGATACAAAGTAATTCTTTAGCTCCTGTATTGTCAGCAACTTTAAGTCTACTTTCCTGTTGAATCATGCTGTATTCCTCCTTCTATAAATGCGACTATTATCTAGCCTTCTCAATAATCTCAACAAGTCTCCATCTCTTATCCTTAGATAAAGGTCTTGTTTCCATAACTTTTACTGTATCACCAATACCACACTGGTTTTCTTCGTCATGAGCTTTTAATTTGTATGTTCTCTTAACGATTTTGTTATATAAAGGATGCTTTACGTTGTCTTCGATTGCAACTACGATTGTCTTATCCATCTTGTCGCTAACAACTTTACCTGTACGTGTTTTTCTTAAATTTCTTTCCACAACAATTCTCCTTCCTTAACTATTTAGCAGCGTTTGCAGTCTTCTCAACTATTACAGTCTGAATTCTTGCAATGTTTTTTCTAACTTCTTTAATTCTGCTTGTGTTGTCTAACTGATTTGTTGCGTTCTGGAATCTTAAATTGAAAAGTTCCTTTTTAGCAGCTACTAATTCTTCTTCTAATTCTGCAGCTGATTTTGCTTTTAAATCTTCTACATATTCTCTAATTTTCACTGTTATCACCGCCTTCTAATTCTTCACGTGAAACAACTTTACATTTAACTGGAAGTTTGTGTGTAGCGAGACGTAAAGCTTCTCTTGCTGTCTCTTCTGCAACACCAGAAATTTCAAATAAAACTCTTCCTGGCTTAACTACTGCTACCCAGTATTCGAGAGTACCTTTTCCGGAACCCATACGTGTTTCAGCTGGTTTTGTAGTTACTGGCTTGTCTGGGAAAATATCGATCCAAACTTTACCACCTCTCTTGATATGACGAGTCATAGCAATTCTGGCTGCCTCAATCTGGTTTGATTTAATCCAAGCTGGCTCTAATGCAACGATACCAAATTCACCATAGTTGATTTTGTTACCTCTGCTTGCTTTTCCTCTCATAGAACCACGGAACTGCTTACGACGTTTTACTCTTTTAGGCATTAACATTATTTAGCACCTCCTTCTTTTGTAGGAAGGATTTCACCTTTGTAAATCCAAACCTTAACACCAACTTTACCATAAGTTGTGTCAGCTTCAGCGAAACCATAATCGATATCAGCTCTTAATGTCTGAAGTGGAATAGTTCCTTCGCTGTAGAACTCTGTACGAGCCATATCAGCACCGCCGAGACGTCCTGAAACTGATGTCTTGATACCAAGAGCACCACTCTTCATTGTTCTGCTCATGCAAGACTTCATAGCTCTTCTGAATGTTACACGGTTCTCAAGCTGTAAAGCGATGTTCTCAGCTACTAACTGAGCATCCTTGTCTGGTCTCTTTACTTCTTTAACGTCGATGAATAACTTCTTGTTTCCATCAACCATCTTCTGAACTTCTGCTTTAACCTTTTCAATTTCAGCACCACCCTTACCGATTACGATACCAGGTTTAGCTGTATAAACATTTACTCTTACTCTGTCAGATGCTCTTTCGATTTCAATCTTAGAAACGCCAGAGTTGTATAATCTGTTCTTAAGGTATTTTCTAATTTTATAATCTTCTACTAAATTATCAGCGAAATCAGCTTCAGCATACCATTTGGAATCCCAATCTTTGATAACGCCGACTCTTAAACCATGAGGATTAACTTTCTGTCCCATACTTGCCTCCTATTATCTTTCATCAAGCACGATAGTGATGTGGCTTGTTCTCTTTTCGATTCTGTAAGCTCTACCCTGTGCTCTTGGTTTGATTCTCTTCATTGTAGGTGCCTTGTTAGCGTAGCACTCTGCGATGTAAAGATCATCAACATTCATATTGTTGTTGTTTTCAGCGTTAGCAACTGCTGATTTTAATAATTTCAAAATTACGCTTGATGCATATCTTGGGTTGTATGTTAAAAGACCGATTGCACTCTTAACATCTTTACCTCTAATGGCATCTAATACGAAACATGCTTTCTGTACAGACACTCTTGCGTAAGATAACTTAGCTGATGGTCTTGTATCTTTATTAGCATTTCTTTCTCTCTTTATCTGGGATCTATGTCCTTTTGCCATAGATGAGACCTCCTTTCAAATTACAAGCAATTATCTGCCCTTCTTCTCGTCTTTTCCATGTCCTCTGTAAGTTCTAGTAGCAACAAATTCACCAAGTTTATGTCCAACCATATCTTCTGTAACATATACCGGAACATGCTTTCTACCGTCATGAACAGCGATTGTATGTCCAACCATTTGTGGGAAAATTGTTGATCTTCTTGACCAAGTCTTAACAACTGTCTTGTCTCCTGACTCGTTCAATGCATCAATCTTCTTTAATAAGCTCTCATCCGCAAATGGGCCTTTCTTTAATGATCTAGCCATTAGTTCCTACCTCCTACTTCATATTCTTTCCATCACGTCTTCTGATGATCATCTTGTTAGACTTTCTATTTTTCTTACGAGTCTTCAAACCAAGTGCTGGTTTACCCCAAGGTGTACATGGGCCTGGACGACCGATTGGTGCACGTCCTTCACCACCACCGTGTGGATGATCATTAGGGTTCATAACAGAACCACGAACAGTAGGTCTGATTCCCATGTTACGTTTACGTCCTGCTTTACCGATGTTTACAAGACCGTGTTCAACATTACCAACTGTACCGATTGTAGCACGGCAGATAATAGGAACCATTCTCATTTCCTGTGAAGGAAGTCTTAAGATTGCATACTTTCCTTCTTTAGCCATAAGCTGTGCTGAACCACCTGCTGCACGAACTAACTGTCCGCCTTTACCAGGATATAATTCAATGTTGTGGATTTCTGTACCAACAGGGATTGCTGAAAGTGGTAAACAGTTACCAATCTTTGCTTCAGCGTTCTCACCGTTCATAAGAACATCTCCAACCTTTAAACCAACTGGAGCGATGATATATGATTTTTCACCATCTGCGTAGCAAATCAATGCAATATTTGCTGTTCTGTTTGGATCGTACTCGATACTCTTAACAGTTGCAGGAATATCATCTTTTCTTCTCTTAAAGTCGATAATTCTATATTTTCTTCTAGATCCACCACCGTGGTGTCTAACTGTAATCTTACCCTGAGCATTACGACCTGCTGTTTTCTTCTTAGAAACTACTAATGATTTCTCTGGAACATCCTTTGTAATTTCTACTTTATCAAGCATTGTCATAGCTCTTCTTGAAGGTGTATATGGGTTAAATGTCTTAATTCCCATCTTGATTCTCCTTTCAAACTACTGCTATTTAAATCTTACAGACCTGCAAAAATTTCGATGTCAGCGCTTTCAGCTGTAAGCTGAACTACTGCTTTCTTCTTTGCTGCTGTCTTTCCAACTACCATTCCTCTTCTACGGTTCTTTCCGTTAACGTTCATTGTGCTAACGCTTGCAACCTTTGTTCCTTCGAACATCTTTTCAACTGCCTCTTTAACCTGAGACTTTGTTGCGTCTGTGTGTACGTAGAATGTGTATTTCTTTTCTGCCATAGCGTTCATGCTCTTCTCAGTAATAACTGGAGAGAGGATTACGTCATAATACTTGATACTTGCCATTATGCATACACCTCCTCAATTTTTGCTACAGCTGCTTTTTCTACAACTACTGTATCGTACTTAAGAATATCAAATACGTTGATTGTGTTTGTAGAAGCTGTCTTAACTGTAGGAATATTCTTTGCTGATAATACAACGTTCTTATCATTTGATTCTGTAACAACTAATGCCTTATCAACATTTAAGTTTGACATAACCTTTGCAAATTCTTTTGTCTTTGGTGCTTCAAACTTAAGTTCATCAACTACGATAAACTTGTTATTGTTAACTTTATCTGTGAGTGCAGATTTAAGAGCTGCTCTCTTTTCTTTCTTATTCATCTTGAATGAATAATCTCTTGGTACTGGTGCGAATACAACTCCACCACCTGTCCACTGTGGAGATCTTGTAGAACCCTGTCTTGCATGACCTGTTCCCTTCTGTCTCCATGGCTTTCTTCCGCCGCCGCTTACTTCAGAACGTGTTTTAGCTTTCTGTGTTCCCTGACGGTTGTTTGCAAGCTGATTAACTACAGCCATGTGTACTAAGTGTTCATTTACTTCAACACCAAATACTGCGTCGCTAAGTTCGATTTCTCCAACCTGGCTTCCTTCCATATTTAAAACAGATACTTTTGCCATCTGCCTGTTCCTCCTTCCAAAATCTATTTACCGGATTTAACTGTCTCTTTAATAGTAACTAAAGCTTTCTTTGGTCCCGGTACAGCACCTTTAACTAAGAGTAAGTTGTTTTCAACATCAACTCTTACAACTTCAAGATTCTGAACAGTTACTTTCTTAGCTCCCATATGTCCAGGCATCTTCTTACCTTTGAATACCTTACTTGGGCTAGAACAAGCACCGTTTGAACCTGCATGACGATGATACTTAGAACCGTGAGCCATAGGTCCTCTTGACTGACCATGTCTCTTAATTGCGCCCTGGAATCCTTTTCCCTTTGCAATTGCTGTTGCGTCTACCTTATCGCCTGCTTCAAAGATGTCTGCTTTGATTTCGTCTGCTACTGAATACTCTTCAGCGTTTTCAAACTTGAACTCTCTTACAAATCTCTTGTAAGAAACTCCTGCTTTGTCGAACATTCCCTTCATTGGTTTGTTCACTAATTTTTCTCTCTTGTCAACGAATCCTACCTGTACAGCACTGTATCCATCGTTCTCAACTGTCTTTACCTGAGTTACAGAACAAGGACCTGCCTGAAGTACAGTAACCGGTATTAATGCACCGTCTTCGTTGAAGATCTGAGTCATTCCGACTTTTGTTGCCAAAATAGCTTTCTTCATTTTAATTACCTCCTGTTAATCTACAGCGGATCGCGTATCCGCGATCATCCTAGAACAGTTCCAATTAGAATTTAATCTATTTAAACCTTCAAGGATAATTCACTCATTTGTGGATGAATTACTTATTCTTCATCTTAATATCGATGTAAACACCTGCTGGCATTTCGATTCTTGTTAATGAATCAACAGCCTTCTGAGTTGGTGCTACGATATCGATAAGTCTCTTATGAGTTCTCTGTTCAAACTGTTCTCTTGAATCTTTGTACTTGTGTACAGCTCTAAGAATTGTTACCACTTCCTTCTTTGTTGGAAGAGGTACAGGACCGCTAACTTCTGCTCCTGCATTCTTAACAGTTTCAACAATTTTTGCAGCTGACTGATCAATCAATTTGTGATCGTAAGCTTTCAATGTGATTCTCATTACTTGACTTGCCATAAAAAAAGCCGCCTCCTTTTCGTACTTTGATTAGCACGACAAGCGGTGACTGTACAACTTTTCCGTGTGTGTCGCGATAACTCTCACAGCGAATTAACACACGTGTTTCCACTCAAGCGGTGGACCTATATTTAGTACAGTGACTTGTCGCCAGTTTCCTAACTTGACATTCGCTCCACAGAAAACCTGCAATTTACATGCAGCAACCTCATGCTTCACAGCTATCATGTCACAGCAAAATTCAGTATACACTAATAATCAATAGAATGCAACCCCATTTTCAAAAAAAATTGAGTACTTTGAATTCATAATAATTCATGGTATTTATTGACTTTTTTTATTATAGTATGTAAGATTTAATATAGCAATACATATATTATAATAAGAAGTAACACATTACACATTTATTATTCAATGGTTTTACGGCATTTAACCCTTAGATATATGCCGTTATGATATTGTATTATTTTTAATATTTCACTTTGGAGGTTATTATGTGGCTGGCAGACAATTGGAAAGATTATGAAGTGATTGATACTTCCGGTGGAGAAAAGTTAGAACGTTGGGGTGATTTTATTCTTATAAGACCTGATCCTCAGGTAATCTGGAATACACCAAAAGATAAAAAATGGAAAAACATAAACGCTCACTACCACAGAAGCAAAAAAGGTGGAGGGCAATGGGAGTTTATCGATTTGCCTGAGCAATGGACCATCAACTATAAGTCTTTAACATTCAATTTAAAGCCTTTCAGTTTTAAACATACAGGTCTTTTTCCGGAGCAGGCAGCTAATTGGGATTGGTTTTCTTCTATTATAAGAAACGCAAAAAAAGATACAGACCGACCAATTAAAGTACTCAATCTTTTTGCTTATACCGGTGGTGCTACTCTTGCAGCTGCAGCTGCAGGTGCACATGTTACTCATGTTGACGCATCAAAAGGTATGGTTACCTGGGCAAAAGAAAACGCTATTTCATCCGGTCTCGGAGATGCTCCAATCAGATGGCTTGTAGATGATTGCATCAAATTTGTAAAAAGAGAAATCAGACGAGGCAATAAATATGATGGAATCATTATGGATCCACCTTCTTACGGAAGAGGCCCCGGAGGAGAGATTTGGAAAATAGAAGATTGCTTTTATGACTTTGTTCAGTTATGTTCTCAGATATTATCCGATGACGCTTTATTTGTCCTTATCAACTCTTACACAACAGGGTTTGCTCCTTCTGTTTTATCTTATATGATTTCTACTGAGATTGTATCAAAATTTGGAGGAAATGTTGTTGCCGACGAATTAGGACTTCCCGTGTCAAAGAACGGGCTTGCTCTTCCATGTGGTTCATCCGGGCGTTGGGAACGTAGACAAGGCGATTAAAATGTATAGTTAATGTAGATATAAGGGAGGAATAACTATGACTATCAATTCATTAAGTGAAGGGCTTGAAATCCTTCACAGAGATACCCCGGCTGCGAGGGTAAAACAGGCTATAGGTGACGAAATCACTTTAGAAAACGTTTATGAAGCTGCTAAACCTTTCATTCCATCAGATGAGTTAGGTTCATATCTTTGTAATGTTATCGATGATATCGGATACACAAAAACTGAAGTAATGGAGAAAGCCGGCATTGACGAGGTTTTAGGTTTTCAGATTATTACAGACATGATCCATCCGACTTTCAACGCTCTTATGCGAATTTGTCTTGCTGCAGGATTCACATTAGATGAAACTCAAAAAGCCATCGAACTTGCAGGCTACAAATGTCTAAGCGAAGACAACAAACGTGATGAAATTCTCATTCATGGAATCACATACATGAAACCAATCAGCAAACTAAATGAATTACTGTATGATATCGGAGACACTTTACTTTAATACAAATCCACAAAGATAATGCAGTGAGGATTCAAAAAACGAATGTCATTTCAGACATTCGTTTTTTATAACTCAATTATTTTCAATCTGCACATCTGACAACCTTATATTCTCCTGAGGCATCCTTGTGCAAATCGAAATAATATACTGTTCAAAAACATATTCGCTGAAATGGCATTCATTATAACTCTGTTCTTTCATTCCTCTGAAAATGCCTTCACCCGTATATTTGTAATAGCTTTCTTTCATTGCCCAGATTCTGGTAAACTCAAGATTCTTGTCAGTTTCAGAATTGACCCTGTTAATTTCTGCATCCGAGAACATCTTTCTCATAACGCCTTCACTCATTTTTGAAACACACTGAATATCGATACCAACCTCTTTGGGCAAAGCCACTGCCACTGCGTAATCACCGGAATGAGATACATTATAGTAAACTTCTTTCCCACAATCGTTTTTGACTCTGGGTTTCCCGTTCTCATCAGCAACAATACTGATGTTTTCGTAATCACAATAATCAGACAACGCTTTCTTTTCAACTATTGCAGTTGCAATTGCAAGAGCCTTATCTCTGTTCTTTTCAATTTTTTCTCTACGATATTCATTGAATTGCCGACATATGTCTGACAGTGTTTCTCCTTCCAATACCGTAGTATCAATTATTCTCTTGTCACAAATATATACAGTAATCATTATCCGGACTCTTTATCCTCATATTCAATAAGTTTTCTTCTTACACCTTTGCATTTCTTAGCGGAGAAAACATCTCCCCCACCTTCACTTTGTTTAACGGAGGAAGACATCCGCTTCTTAGTTATATCTTTCATTTAATATTTGTAATTCGTCCTGAATGAGTTCTATCACATTCGAGGGTTCAACTACTCTGACTCCGTCGCCCAATCCAAAAATCCATCCAAGAAACTGCTTACTTACAGCAACGTCTACCACAACAGAAAAGTGAGTCTCATCAACAGCAATCGGAATAACATCCTTTCCAAATCTGTCAATAATCACACCAACAAAACTATTATCACAGAGCAGTTTAACTTTTTCCTCTTTTCCGTCAAACATTCCAAATCTCTTTTTTGCATAAACAGCAACGTCAAAGTTCTTAAGAAGTTCTGTTCCTTCCCTTTTCTCATCGGTTAACTGAATGCCTTTAATTTTATCAACTCTGTAATGTTTCTGCTTTCCTGCCTCACTGTCATACGCAACAAGATAATAGTTCTCATCATCCCAGGACAGAGCAAGCGGACTAACAGCATAGAACTCACCGTCTTTTTTTGCAACAAGTTGCTTTTTCAGGTTATAATTACAATATTTAAATTTGATTTTCACATTACTCGCTATCGCTTCGTGAATAGTATCAACATTATAATAAATATTCTCGTTGTGGGTCTTATTTCTGTTGGCAACATATACCTGACGATGTAATTTTTTTGCCTGATGTTTACTTGCAAGACTTTCTATCTTCTTTATAAGCTCATTTGACTTTTTTGCAGTAATAAATTTTGAGCACTGGACAGAGTCAACCAAAAGCTTTAGTTCCGGCAAATCAAACTCTCTTGAGGCTATACTGTATCCTCTGGCTCTGCCCTCACCTGTCATAACAATATCCATTCCAAAATCTTTTAGCAGTGCAATATCGTTATATATAGCTTTTCGCTCTGCGACAATGCCCTCTTTTTCCAACTTGGAAATTATGTCTTTCATCGAAAGAGTATGCTTATCGTCGGTTTCTTCCAAAAGCATTTTCATTATATATAATATCTTTTGTTTTTTTGCTGCCGCCATATTTCCTCCCCATCCAAGAACTTTACTTTGAGTTTTGTGTCCTGTGCAATACTATTTTTGATTGAGTACGTATCCTGTAAATGCTCCGACTATTCCTCCAATAATATGCGACAGATTCGAAATATTGTCGGATACAAAAAATGCTTCAGATACCTGTTGTCCAAGATATATTATAGCTATCAGAATGAATGTAATCGGTATCTCTCCTTTTTTAAAACTGGTAAAGGACGTAAGAAGTATAAATGCAAATACTACGCCACTTGCACCAAGAAGTGAAGTGTTTCTAAAGAAAATATAGTGCACAGCACCTGTAATGAATGCTGTAATCAGAATAACTTCAACAATTCTTCCATATCCGTATTTTTCCTCCAGAATAGGACCCAATAGTAATATAAAGGACATATTACCAATAAAATGACTCCAGTTAGCATGTCCAAGAACATGTGTAAACATTCTCACATATGTGAGCGGATCTGCAAGTGATGAATGATACGTCATAAATAGCAATCTGTTACTTGCATTATTTGTCATCATATTTAATAAAAAAGCAACAAAGCTTAACATAGCAAATGAAAGTACTGCCGGTGAATTAAATGTAATCTTCAGTTTATTCAATATTCTTATCGAGTATTACTACTCTCTCCTTTTTTCTTTTCTTATTTGTATATTGTTATATTTATTTACTCACCACTTATTGAAGCGGGTGTATTATCCGACTGAGATAAATAATAAATGTATTAATTATCCAACTTTATACCACTTAACAGACTTGCCAACGATGTTCCAATACTCTCTACTTCAGGAATATTGTTTTTGATTTCTTCTTCTTCCTCAAGTCTCTTTTCTTCAAGAAGTTCTTTTATGCTGAGACTGATTTTTCCATCTTCGTTTTTAATAACTTTGGCTGTAACTTTCTGTCCCGGTTCCAAAGCTTCTCTTGGAGACTTAATATGCTCATTTGAAATTTGAGAAATATGAACAAGCCCTGATACGTTATCTCCGAGGTTGATAAATGCGCCATATGGCATAATTGATTCAACAGTTCCTTCAACAACACTACCTTCTTTAATCTTTGACACAGCAAGATCACGCTGAGCTTTCTTTGCAGCTGCTGACTCTTCTCGCAATATCTCTCTTGCCGAAAGAACCAGTTTATCTGTTTCCATGTTTGCTTCAATGATTCTGACACGAATATCTCTTCCTAACCACTTATTTGTATCTTCAACATGCTCTATATCAAGACGACTGACAGGAATAAAACCTCTAATACCTTCAACTAAAGCTATAACACCTTTATTTACTACTCCTGTAATAGTAACATTAAGTATCTTTCCTGTGTTTTTATACTCGTTGATTTTCTCCCATGCCAACAAAGTGTCAGTATCATATTCTCCGTTTCCCATGTATGCATAAGAATCTTCAAGTGCCTGTCCTAAATCTTCCATAGAACCCTCTGATACCCCACTCACATTTGTTTCAACTTCATTGTTAACTCTTTCTTCCATTACTCTCTCCTTCTCGTCTGATTCCAGTTTTGGGATTATTCCCACATGACATTTCCATTGTACCAAATCTGCTGTATTTTTCAAGAATTGTATCACTGTCTTCAAAAACATGGTAACTATTCTTTTATGTATTTGGGGAACCTAAATCAGCGAGATACGCGACAAAACTTTTTTTGTCACGAGCGAAAGTGATTTGATATCCGAAGGATGAAAAATCACGAAAGCTTAGCAGATTTATCTGCGGATTCGAGCTGGCATTGCTGAAAGGCTGAATAGTTACAAAACATGAATTAAGCAAAAAAAATAAGCGATAACGACCGGTTATAATCGCTATCGCTTAACTGATACTATTTGATATTATTTTATTCCAAACCATTTAGCACATTCGTACTTAAGGGGAAGTCATCTATCATTTGCATAATCTAATAAATAGGTACCGTCTCCTCCTCGGTCTCAGTTTCAAGTTCAGGGAACTGAATATCTGAAGGAATCTCATACCCCGGCGAATCTCCCGGATCATTTTCCATTCCGTATGGATCAAAGGCTACCTCCTCATACTCCGGTTTTACCACTTTTAGAATTGTGTTATACAGGTAATTATGTGAATATTCATCAAATGCATAAGAATGAAGATAGAAAAGATTTGCAATATCATAAATATTGTACTGTATTTCTGTACTGTAGTAATATGTACCATCCTCAAGTAAAGCATATGCTCTTACTATCATATCATCATTAAATTCAAGTGCATTCTTATACTGAGTAAACAACATCGTCATGGCATACATATCAGTATCTTCATCAATACCCATTATCTCTCTAAAATCATCTGTTATGTTCATCTTACCTTTTGATGTTGCAGTGAAACTTCTGACATACCAGTCCGGACTTCCTACGTAAACATCCTTCTGACTGCAATATTCTGCCAATCCGTAAACCAATCCCCTCTCTACTACCTGTTTTCCATCGATACTGTTTGGTACAAAGTAATTAGCTCTCATTCCCTCAACATAAGCGCTAACCTGGAATCCTAACAACTGCACCTTTTCTGATATTTCTATATCGCTTGAATTTCCATCAATCAAAACTCGCTCTTCCCATGAATAACGCGTAATCATTCTTCCAAGGCAATCCCTGATTAGCGAGTTAATAACTAATGTAAGATATGAACCTACCTCAGGATTTCCGTCAGTATACTCAAGTCTGATCTTCTTTGCGTAAACATTTCCATTATGATCCGTCTTTGTATCATCATATATCGGATTGAAAAAAATGTATCCGTTAGTCATTGTTCGGATTGTGATATTCGAAAAAGTAGTCGGATCAAGATACTGGCTAAACTCAACATCAAAATATGTCTGATGAGCTTTAGCATAAGTAATTTGAGCAAGATCTGCATTTTCCATCTTCACATAGATATCTGTAGCAGACGTCACATCATACCACTCAGAATAAGTATCTTCGTAATTCTCTTTTGAAGCCTTAACTCTCCAGTACCCTTTCGGTCCGGTCCATGAAACACTTCCTGTCTCATCTGTCGGCTGAAGTTGAGCACTATCCCAGACCACTTCCTGTGCACTCTCACTCTCTTTGTAATACAATACGATCTCCGCTCCCGATACAATGTTATCGGTAACCCCTTCGTATGTGACAGCCGTGATTGATACCTCATTCTGAGAATCCGCATCAATATTCTTTGAACCAATTCCCGAAAAATTAATTCCCGTTACCATCAAAGCAAAGGCAATGATATAGGCAACTATTCTCTTAATTCTTTTTTCCATATATAGTTTTCTCCTTTCACTATATGGTTACACACCCATTCCACTTACACTCGTATGCTTCACTTTGTTTAGAGGAGGGAAACATATACTTCTCAGTTATACTATACCCTGTCAGAAGTAAAAATCATACGGCATACAATGGGATTTTCCGAACCAAAATACTAACTATATTTTAACGCTATAAAATACCCCTTGTCAACCAATCTGAGTTGTAAGATTCACTGTAATTTCAAGTCCGGATGTTGCTATTATTTGAGTGCTTCGGCAATCTCTTTATCCATCTTTTCCAGGTCATCCCTGATGCTCAGCTTCTGTGGGCAAACCGCTTCACAGGCTCCGCACTTGATACAGTTGTGTGCTTTTTGTGCTTCCTCAATTTCGTTGTACCACATCCAGCCAAGTCCGCCTTTATTCATATACATATGATACTGGTTCCAGATATGGAAATTCTTTGGAATATCAACTCCTGCAGGACATGGCATGCAGTAACGGCATCCTGTACATCCGTTAGCTACTCTGCTGCAAATTGTTTCTGCTGCCTTCTTAACTACTTCATTCTCTTCTTCTGTCATTGGCTCAAAATTAGAAAATGTATTAAGGTTATCCTCTGTCTGTTCCAAATTAGACATACCACTCAATACCGTCATAATATTTGGAAGGGATGCAACCCATCTGAGCGCCCAGCTTGCAACTGAAGCATCAGCTCTCTTACTCTTAAATATATCCTCAATTTCTTTAGGAAGTGTTGCAAGATTACCGCCTTTGATTGGCTCCATAATGACCATAGGTATTCCCATGCTTTCAGCCAGCTTATATCCCTTCATTCCTGCCTGGATGTCGGTATCCATATAATTGAGCTGAATCTGACAAAAATCCCAGTCCTTAGCTTTAATAATCTTTTCAAAAGCCTCGTAATCATCATGGAAAGAAAATCCTATATACTTGATTTTTCCTTTCCTTCTCATCTCTTCACAAGCTTCAAAAACTTCGTATTTTTCCATATCGTCCCATCTGCTGCCATTCAGGGCATGAAGAAGATAGAAATCAATATAGTCCTTATGTAATTTTGAAAGCTGTTCATCCAACAATCTCTCCACATCTTCTTTCTTATGAACTTCCCACACCGGAAGTTTTGTTGCAAGGTAGTATGAATCACGCGGAAATGTATCAAGTACCTTTCCAGTAAATACCTCACTCAATCCATCGTGATAAACATATGCTGTATCAAAATAATTCACTCCGCTGTCATATGCCATTTGAAGCATCTTTGTTGCTTCTACTTCTTCTATTTTTCCATCCTTTGTAGGAAATCTCATGCAACCAAAACCTAACAGTGATGTTTCAATATTCAACTTGCTAATTTTTCTTTTTTCCATAGTTAAATCTCCTTTTCTTATGAAACTACGCCCATTTTCTCAATTATACCAAAGCTGATTTTTCTAATCTATAATAATTTGTTTCTTAAATGTAACAATTCAAGACTCTGACTAAAACATTTTTCCCCATCACTTATAACAGTCTCCTTATTCTCTTTCTAACATTACCCCACCTTTTCAAAGGCGAGGGCATTCTGCTTAGCTATTATCTTTCTCCATCCTTAGCTCATCTTAGATGACAAAAAGGCTGCTACGCTAACAAAAATAATCTGCTGGCGTAACAGCCTTATCAAACATCTACTTAGTTATATTTCATCATAACTTACAAACGCCAGGCGTCTGCTGTCTTTATTCCATGAATTTACATTGATGGTTCCCTGCCCCCCAAACAAACTGACAAGTCTTCGTTTATTTGAACCGTCATAATCCATAATCCACAATTCTACATGAAGATTTGGAAGATGTTGTTCCGGAAGTTGATCCGCTTTATTGAAAGCAAGGTATACAACTTTCTTTCCGTCCGGCGAAACATGAGCAAACCAATTATGTGTGTCATTGTCAGTCATCTGAACTTTTTCTGTTCCATCTTCATTCATACGCCATATCTGCATCATTCCGGTAATGGTGCTGTTGTACCAGATATGTTTTCCATCAGGAGAAAATTCCGGTCCGTCGTTAAAACCAACTGATGTGAGTCTTTCTTCTGCAAAATCTCCTTGAATAATTCTATCAGCATCAGCATTGTCATTCCCATTATTATTCACACTAAGATAGTTGAGAACACTCGTCTTGTACACATCTACATGCCTCTCACCATCTATTGTTCTGAAGGCACAATAGCAAAGTTCATTTGTAGCAGGAGACCAGCCATGAAGAAAACTTGGTTTTTCTTTTGTGACAAGTGTTGCTTCTCCCCCTTCAATAGGGCATACATATATCTGACACTGCAACCAGTCATGATTTGTATTGTGACTAACTGCAATCATATTGCAATCCGGCGACAGAACATGATCATTATTGCACTCATCACAAATACCGGTATCAATCATTTCATCCGTATCCGTAATCGGATCATATTTGTAAATATGTCCATTAGAATTGAAATACAGGCAGTCGTTGTTTTTGTTCCAGTTTGGTGCCTCTATTATTTGCTCATATGTGTGAAGGACCTCAACTTCACCTGTTTCAATATCTATAACATTCAGATAACTCTTCTGCATTTTCATGTTCCTCTTATCGTATTATTCCCCTTGTGCCACTTTCCTTATTAACGGAAGTCTTAGCATTCTTCTTTTGAATACACCTGAGACTTCCTATAACTCAAAGTAGCTACATATTAACTGTTCTTGTTGCAATTTTATCACAGAATCTTGAATCATGTTCGACGAAAAGCATCGTAAAATCGTATGTTTCTATCAATTTTTCTATCTGCATTCTTGAAAATACATCAATATAATTAAATGGCTCATCCCAGATATATAGATGCGCAGGTGTAATTAAACTTGTGGCTAAAAGTACTTTCTTCTTTTGTCCCTCGGAGAAATCTTCCATCTTTTTAACAAACTGCACTCTGTCAAAATCAAGTTGGCGAAGAATTGCACAAAGCAAACTTTCCTCTATGCCCTTTTCTTTGCAATATTCTCTTATGGTTCCGTGAAGTCCTGAAGTATCCTGATTAACGTATGAGATAACTAGTCCGCTTGCAATCTCCATTATTCCATTTTGTACTGTATCATCATTTAACTTCTTCAATATTGCTTTTATCACTGTTGATTTTCCACAACCGTTTGCTCCCCTAAGGCATACTCTCTCGCCACGCTTTATCTGAAATGTGAGATTTTCAAATACAGGTGTCTCACTGCCCTTATAGGTCACTGAAAAATCTCTGACATTTACAAGAACCTCTTTGTGATGAATCAGTGGCATTATTTTCAAATCTACCACATCTTCAATATCCACTAAGAGATCTTCTTTTTCCTCTATCTCACGATTGATTCTCTTTTCAATCTGTTTGACTTTCGACTGCATTTTCTTTGTCTTTGAACTGATATAAGTTCTGGCATTTGCAGGTCTGTCAGGCTCTTTAATCGAATCGTAACCTATTTTTCTACTCTCACCCTTTGCCGCCCATTCAGCTGTAGTAGCCGCTGCTTTTCCTAATTTTTCAATTTCCTTAAGATGCTTCTTATTTTCAGCCCGGGCAAAGGAATCTTTCTTTTCTTTGTTTTCCCACCAGCTTGAAAAGTTACCGTTTTGTACTTCGATGGTCTGCCTGTTCAGTACCAGAACATGGTCAATACAACCATCTAACAATTCTCTGTCGTGGGATACAAGGATAAAACCTTTCTTCTTTGCAAGATATTCTCTGATTGTAACCCTGGACTCCACATCCAGATGATTTGTCGGCTCATCAATCAAAAGGAAGTCATTCTCTCCTGAAAACAACACTGCGAGCAATACTTTGGTTCTCTCTCCGTGACTTAAAGTCTCAAAGGGACGGTACAAAATCTCTGTATCCACTCCCATAAGATTAAGTTCACACATAACTCGCCAGCTCTCGCATCCGGTTTTTAAATCTTCAATAAACTCTGCCGCACTCTGCTTCATCTGCTCATCATTTATAATATATGGAAAATAATCAAATACCGTGTTCGTCTGAATTGTCCCCTGATACTTATATTTTCCCATCAAAAGATTTAGGAAAGTACTCTTTCCTTTTCCGTTTCTTCCAATCAATCCAAGTTTCCAATCTGTGTCTATGCTAAAGGAAACATTGTCAAATATTAAATCAAAACTACCCTCATATCCGAAAGTAAGGTTATTTACTAAAATCTGTGCCATACACATTCCTCCTCTCAGATTCCTGTTATGTTTTAAGTGTACCATAAAAAAAAGACTAAATGTTTCCAAATAGTCTTATGTTCTGAATCAACTTCTATATTTATTACTCACTAAGCATTGAAGGAAGTCATCAAATTCATTCAAGCAGATTTGATGAATTATCCCTCGCCATGTAAATTACATTTTTAATTATTAAGCAACAATACCATATACAAAGATGCCCGCAGCCACTACAAACAATGCTATCCAACTTAAATATCTTCCCGCCATTTCAAAAAATGAAGGTTCTACATCATAAGGATCGCGAACACTGAACGATAAATTAAACCTAAATATTTCATCTGCAAAGAGAATCAAAACAGCATTTAGAATGCACAAAATCACACCCACAAGCCACAAGAATCCTTCACCTTTATGAGTCATTACAGGATCAATAACCAGCCGATAAATATCAACAATTCCCGGTTTCATGCTATCATAAATACTTCCATCAGCATTATATACAGTTCCATCGACAGTCGTATAGGTTGATGAAAAATTAGCATTACTAAACATTCCATCTTCATCCAAAAGTGTGTAGCTGCCATCAGAATGTTCAACCATGCCTCTAAATATCGCTTTATCGTCCTCACGAAATACTAAGATATCCGGATTCTCTTCATCCTTGGTAACCGAATAAGGTCCGTAAGTTTTATCACCATATTCCAAAACCACCGTTCCATCTTCAGAAACTGTAAACTGAGCCTGTGTTCCCTTGAATTTACCTGTGTAAAAAGTATTGCCATTCTCTTTTGTCTGAACAAGAATCTTGCCATTATATCTTAATCCAACCTTCGAACCAACCTTTAGATAAATCCCTGCGAATACTATTATCATGATGGCCATTAACAACATGATTCCTTTTTGAAAAACATTAAGTTCTTTAATTCTTTCCATGTTTTATTCTCCTATCTTTTTTTATTTTAAACACTTTTGAAATAAAACTCCACTCCACCTTCAACATTTTCCACTCCGTATTTTAAACGATGAAGTTTCATTATTCCTGCACTAATGGCAAGTCCCATTCCCGATGAGCCGTCATCTCTGCTTCTGGCTTCATCCGCTTTGTACAAAGGCTCCCAGATTTTTTTCAAATCATCAGTTTTTATACCTTCACCCTCATTAAACACTTTGAGCGAAACCACATCAACATTTATTATTATTTTTCCGTCTTCTTTGCAATATTTCACCGCATTTGAAATATAGTTATCAATTACCATCTCCAGAAGTTTTCTGTCACCGTTTACAATGAACTGTGCATAATTGTTTACTTTCAACGATATCTTCTTATCATCCGTCAGAACTTTAAATCTTTTACATACTTCCCTTACAATATCATTGATTACAACTTTATCCATTGCCGGTTTGTAATATGAATCCGTAACTCTTGTGTAGGTGAGCATCTGGTCTACCAAATCTGAAATATGATTTGCTTCATCATATACTATCTCCTGATAGTGCTCTCTTTTCTCCGGATGAATGCCTTCCTTAATGCACTCTGAACTGTTCATAATTACTGCTGTCGGTGTCTTCATCTCATGGGCAATAGCATTTATAAATACACTCTTTGTTTCCCTGAGTTCTTCCATTTTCTTTTTATATCTGTAACCAAAAATGATAAATATAATTGCCATTAGTTCAAGCATAACAGCAGTAATCAGTGACTTAAGTAAAAATGAAGAACAAAGCAGCACATACATTGGAATATAGCAACAAACTACTGCCTTTACATATACCACATCCTGATCTTTTGGATTATCGCATTTTATCTTTTGAGCAATAATATATCCCACATTATTACTGTAAGAATCATAATAATCTTCAAGTCCGCTGTCAATTATATATTCCACCTTTTCTTCGTCGTTTAATTCATCAAGTTTTAAATCATCCAGTCTTAAATAAAAAAACTTTTCAACCATAGCCAACGACTTTTTGTTACTCTCATTAAGATTTGCAATTCCGTCTATTGAAACAATTGGATTCCCAAATTTTCCAACTTCTGCAGAAACTTCTAAGCCGTTTTCTTTTATCTCATTTTCGTATTCTTTTGCATATTTTACATTATATCTGTCTACTGTTTTGCCTCCGGATTCCGCTTCGTTTTCTTTATTTGTAATTACATACAAAACATTTGATTCTGCTTTGTCATCCCAAAAACTAAATGATGCACTCACTATTACAAACGAGTCATTATCATAAAATCCGGTTAATTTTACTATTGGTACCTCTAACGCATATGTAATCTCATCTTCATTTTCAGGCATCATTTTGTCCATTACAGCCTTAATCTGTTTCTGAGTAAATACAGATTTTAATGAATATGTTGTGCCATCCCAGTCTGACTCATCATTCCCATTTCCACTTTCCTTCACGGCAACATCATAATTGTCATATTTACTCCAGTTAATAAGGATGTCATATTCACCTTTAATGTCATATATCAATCTTTGATTCTTATCAAAAAACTGATAGCGCGCAGCAAATGGATACAAATATTTGTGGGAATGTTTTTTCGTACAATAATATAGTGCTTCCTGAAGCCACTTTCTTGTTTCAGGATCATGATTCAACGTCCTATGAACAGTGTAGTCAATTGTTTGTGAAATACCATCAATTCCCAAATCACTGCCAAGTGAATTATTAACAGAATTTAAATCAGTTCCTAATTTAATACTATTATCAAGACTCTCTGCTATCTTTTTGTATTCTCTTGCATAAAAAAAGGTACAGAACACAATTGTTATTACAATAACAGCTACTTCAATCATTATTGCTATTTTATTATTTTTAATCCATTTAATAACATTCATATCAATATTCCTCTAATAATTCACTGATTGCTAAAAACATATCCTTTTAAAAGTTCACTAACTTCCAAAAACATATCCTTTTTTGATAACTGTCTTAATCAGCTTGCCTTCATTTCCAAGAGCTTTTCTGAGTTTTTTTACATGTGTGTCAACAGACCTGTCACTGCCTTCGTAATCATATCCCCAAAGTTTAACAAGTATCTGATCTCTTGTGAGAATTCTGCCCTGATTGTTCATAAAATAGTGCAACAGTTCAAAATCAAGTGGCTGAAGTACAACTTCTTTTTCATCTACAAAAACTCTTCTCTGGGATTCGCTTAATCTGATATTATCAACTTCAATCCAGTCTCCAATACCCTGATTTCTCTCCAACACAACCTGACACTTTGCACGTAATACAGGAAGGGAAAATGGCTTAACTATATAGTCATCTGCACCAAGCCTGTATCCGGTAAGCTGATCTTCTTCCTGAACTTTTGCGGTCAGAAACAGAACCGGAACATTTTCGGTCTCTTTTATTTTTTTGCATACTTCAAAACCATCCATTCCGGGCATCATCACATCAAGAAGTACTAAATCAAATTTCTCCTGTTGAAAGATTTCCCATGCAATTATCCCATCTTCTGCCTGCACAACTTCGAAATCTTTTTCTCCAAGATAATCAGCAATTACTTCTCTAAGACTATCATTATCTTCTGCCAATAGAATTCTCTTCATCACACTATCCTCTTCCACAAATTATAAAACTCTACTTAACACTAAGCTCCACTTAATACCAAACTCCACTTAATATAGAATTCTACTTGATATAGAACTCAACTCCACCTTCAACATTTTCCACTCCATATTTCAAATGATGGAGCTTCAGTATTCCGGCGCTTATGGCAAGTCCCATTCCCGATAAGCCGTCATCTCTGCTTCTGGCTTCATCCGCTTTGTACAAAGGCTCCCAAATTTTGTGAATGTCCTCGCGCGCAATATGTTCTCCTTCATTAAACACTCTGAAATGCGCTGCATCAATAGTAATAATTATTTTGCCGTGTTCCTTGCAATTCTTGACAGCGTTTGAAATATAATTATCAACCACCATCTCAAGGAGTTTTCTATCTCCTGTCAGTTTAAATTTTTCATACTCAACCAGTTCTATCTTTATTTTTTTGTTTTCTGTCAAAACACTAAATCTTTCACAAACCTCTTTGACTATATCATTTAACACCAACGGTTCTTTTATAGGTTTGTAATCGGAATCGGTCACTCTGGTGTACATCAGCATGTGATTTACAAGTTCTGCTATATGGCCGGCCTCGTCATACACTATGTCCTGATATCGTTCTCGCTTCTCAGGATGAATCCCTTCTTTAATGCATTCTGAGGCATTTACAATTACTGCGGTAGGTGTTTTCATTTCATGAGCAATTGCATTGACAAACATACTTTTTGTTTCCTGAACTTCCTTTGTCTTTCTGTTATATCTTTTTGCAATAAAAATCAACACTGCTGCAAATATTTGTAAAAGAATGATTGTTATTAATGTCTGTGTCGGGAAAAATGTGCACTTAAATACACACAACGGAACATTCACACACATAGCCGCCTTAATACCAACTACACTCTGTTCTCCTACTCCTTCATCTCCCAAATTAACTGCACAATATGAAATCAATGTATTATTTTCATCTTTCTTACCTGCAAAAGTATCATAATGAACATGAAATATATTATTGTGCGGATTTCCTGAAGGTTCGAAAGCTTCTGATACTTTTTTAATGTCGATATTCTTTAATTCAGTATCAAAATATTTTTTTGCGATATCAAGGGATTTCTTATCGCTCTCCAGATGATTTGCTATTCCGCTGTACTGAACTTTAAACCAGTCAATTCTTCCCATTTCAGCCTTATTTGCGATAATATCATCTCTAAATCTGTTTGCAAATTGTATATTGTATTTCTCTATCAATTTTCCATTTGCTTTTTTCAAAAGCTCTTCATTTGATATTTCAACTTCTTTTTTTTCTTTTTTATCCCGCAAACTAACACTTACAACGGTAAATAATTTATGTTCCTGATTCTCTTCGTAGTATCCTGTGATTTTTATACATTCTGTAGTCGTATCGAGTTCCACATTTGAAACACTCCTACCGAAACTATTCTTCTTCCAGTTTTCGTAATAATACTTTTCATTTTCTTGTTGAATACTATTAATCTCTTCAAGCTGCTTCTGTGAAAACTGAACATTCAAATCATAAGTGACTGCATCCTCATACTCATATGCGTCTTCATTTTTTGCAAATTCCCAGTCTTCTTCCTGATTGGATACCTTTTCCCAACTAATTGATATATATTTTTCCTTACTGTTATCAAAAAGCAAATTACCCTTTGCATCATACAATTCATAGGTTATTGCATATGGAAAATTATATTTGTGTTTCTTAATTCCACGCGTATCATACGGAACATATAATTCATATTCATTAACACTTCTGCTATCCGGATCATAAGATGGTTCCATATAAATACTTTCTTCCAACAATCGTCTTGCCCAATCTACTCTCAGATTTGTATTTTTTAGTCTTGCTAACTTTTGATACAAATTATCATTTTGTTCGGTTTGGATATCTATTACATCTTTCTTATAATCAAAATAAGATATGATAGCAAGCAAGATTGTAAATACCAAAACGATTACTTCAATGATTACAGGTATTCTATTTTCTCTAAACCACTTTCTCATTGTTTATCCCCTTTCTGATTCTTACAGAACAAAAGATATCATGGCGATGTGTACTCTATTTGTACACATGAATTTTATTTTTATCATTTTTTCCTGCTTACTGTTGGTTATCTATTTTCTGTTGTTTCAACAGTATTCTATTTTTCGGCTTACTGTTGGTTTTCTATTTTCTGCAATTTCAACAGTAATCTTTTTTCCGACTTACTGTTGTTTTTCTATTTTCTGCAATTTCAACAGTAATCTTTTTTTCCGGTTTACTGCTGGTTTTCTATTTTATGTAGTTTCAACAGTATTCTATTTTTCGGTTTACTGTTGGTTTTCTATTTTCTGTTGTTTCAACAGTATTCTATTTTTCGGCTTACTGTTGGTTTTCTATTTTCTCTAATCATAACAGTACCTTTGTTTTAGAACTTATATATGATGCAACGCAGTCATCATTATTACTTCCGATAACGCCGGTTGCTATTTTCTTAACTTCATCAAGTGCATTTTCAACCGCATATGATTCATCAGCAATTTCAAACATTGGAATATCATTTACAGAATCTCCAAATACTACCAACATGTCTGCGCCTATTTCTTCTTTTAATTTCATTATTGCTTTTGCTTTGGTACTGTTGTCAGGACAAATCTCAAGCCAGTACTCATCACCGTATTGGTCCTTTTGAAACACACATTCCCAATTCGGATATTCTTTCATCCTCTCGTATGCATTCTCAAGTTTATCCTTATCATCTATAACTGTAATATATCCCGGTTCTCCCTCAAACATTTCTTCTATAGAATCTGCCTGCTTCATTCTGGAATCATCTTTATGATCTTTGATATACTTTTCCATTCCAAATGAATGCTGTCCTTTTAAGCAAACTTTCATCATTTCATCTCCAAAATATGATGAAACAAATCCACACTCATATAGTTCCGGAAGTTCGTTTTTTATTTTTTCTATCTCGTCGACAGAAAAAATTGCTCTCTTAATTATCTTGCCTGTTTTATTATCTGCTAATGCCGTTCCGTTTCTAGTAATAACCGGCAATTTCAGATTCAACCTTCCTGTTATCTCCCTTGCACTTTTTATTGAGCGAGCCGTAGCATATGTAAAACACACATCCTCTTCAATCAATTTATTAATAATTTCAACCGTCTTATCTGACAATGTCTTGTCATCACGCATCAGAGTTCCGTCTAAATCTGAAACATAAAGTGTTCTCATATCTGTCATTCTCCTTCGCATAATCATCTGCTATTATGGGCGAATCAAATCTAATGCAGTTAAAAGTAATACTCCCACAACACAAAATCCCCACAAAAACTTGTGGGAAACTAACCATATAACAAAAGGAATTGCACCTCCAATAAACAATGAAACTGCAATCCACTTACCGCCATAATTTACTGAATTTATTTTTGTTTCCATTGTACTAGTCTTCATATAAATCCTCCGGCAATCTGTGCACATACATATCCAATGCATCATTACTTGTCTTTAACACTTCCATTAGTTTCTCACTTGGTCCCGCGTTGTTATCATGATAATCAACCTCCCCCAATTGAGTTCTCACTTCAAAAGCCAAGATTTCTTCATCCACAGAAAACTCTGCAGCAACGTTTTCTTTATTTCCTCTCGCATCAAGTCGTATCCACTTATCCATTGAGGAAATATAAACCGTAGTCAAAGCATGAATGCAATACCCATGCTCAGGGGTATCGAACAAAGTTAATTTCTGATAGCTGAATCCTGACGGGATGCCGTTCGCACGAAGAAGTGCTGCAAGCAGATTTGCTTTTGACCAGCATATTCCAACTCCTTCCTTTAAGACGTCAGCTGCTGTAACAGTAACTCTTTTATCCTGTGCATCCCAACTGTGTTTTATATCATCCCTGACAAATAAATATGTATTTCTAATAAGTCCGACTTCAGAATCAGCTGATGATTTCAGTTCATCTGCTTTGGTCTTAACTGACTCGTTGTTAAAATTTACATACGGCGTACACTCTAAATACTCTGAAAAATCAAACACTTTTTCATCCATTCTTTTCTCCCCTAGTTTTCTTATTTGCTTTTTTATAATACTTACCATATCACATTTAACAAAATATGCCCACCAAAGGTTTGCAAAGCAGATTATAATCATTCATATTGCAAATCTTTAATGAGCATTTTTAACTTTATTCTACAACAAGAAGGAAAAACAGTATCAAGTGCAGTTGTTATCTGTAGATAATACCTGCATCGGGTTTTGCAACCCTGATAATATTATTATACAAATATTCATGCCCCTCCACTGTTGGCATTTTTAAACCATAGTAAAGACTTTCTGCAACTTCGCAAACAGATGTCCTTACAATATCACTGTAATATACCGTGCCATCTGATGTCTTCGCATATGCTCTAATTGCCATGTTTTCAGTGAATTCTGCTGCATTTGCCACTGCAAATTTCATAGTCATTGCATAAGTTGTGGATGTATCATCTCCTAAATGAAAACTTGTCTTTCCAAACTGTGTTGCCGCAAAACTCTTTACATTTTCTGAATTATTTGTAATTACAACATCACTGTCCTTAACATAATCTGCCAATGCATATATGAGACCAACCTCAGTTACTGTTTGATTTCCAATTTCATTTCTTGCAGTGTACAAGCATCTGAGGCCATATGACGTTGTACTAATCTGACAACCGTTTATCTCCACTGTCTCCGGTTTCATAGACTCTGATTCCGATTGAGATTCCGTTTCGGTTTCCGACTCAGTTTCTGTCTCTATCTCAGTTTCCGGTTCCGTCTCGATTTCGCTTTCATTCAATTCATAGACACCTTTCCCCTGCAAATTTACATTTGCATTTGATGCCTCATTCAGAAGCAGATTGCCGCGGTAATCACCAACTCCGATATCTTTCAAGGTCAGGTTCACCGGATAGTTTCCTCTCACATACACTCCGTCACTGCAATCAATTATTTTATTATCGCTTATTGTAAGCCCTGAAATATCACTGTATCCGTCTATCAAAATACCTTCGTATGAACTGTTATATATTCTGTTATTGCTGATTGTATAAGTTCCGTTAATCTGATATTTTGTTCCCCATACCCAGATTGCTCCCACAGGATAATTGTAATCTGTCTGAAGAGAACCACATCTTATAAGCAGATTATTGTTAAATACAGTCTCGCCGGTATATCCGTTTGAAGTATCATAATCAGAACCAATGCAGAATCCGGAGCCGTTGTTTACGCTGTCCTCTGCAATGTTGTATGTAAAGGTGTTATTTCCTCCACCGTACACAGCATAGCAGTTTGCAAGCATTGGAAGCTGCACCGTATTTCTTGTTATAACATTTCCACTGCAGTTTCCCATCCATGGCCAAATTGCCATTCCATCATCTCCGGTATTTCTGATATTGTTATTCTCAACTCTCGAGTTATTTGTTGATGAACAGAGGTTAATTCCGTCGGCATATGTATCTCTGATTCTACATCCGCGAATCACCATTCCCTCAACATTTCCGGACCACACTCCTACCTTTACGTGTTCCATCCAAATATTTTCTATCACAATATTATTTGAACTTCCGGCATCACCAAATGCCGCAGGATCCTCACTGTCTCGTCTGATTGTTCTGTCTCCGGTCACTGCAAAATCATAGAACTTCGAGGAACCTGAAAAGCCAAATGCAGCTCCATATCCATAGATTTCAGAATACCACATTCCAGCTCCTCTTATTGTCACTCCTCTTGAATCAATTGTTCTGGTTGTGTTATTTATAAATCTCCCTTCAGGAATCCACACCTCCATGCCTCTGTTTCTTGCATCATTAATGCATGAAGATATAGCATTGTAGTCATCTCCTCCATCATTTGCCACAGCTCCGTAATCAGTTATTGAAAGTGCATTCTGTGGTTTTGCTTTTGGATTATCTACCAACTCACATTCTATAAAATCAATAATATAATAACTCGCATCATCATCATTATCTTTCTGAAGCCTGATTTTTGTCCCTTTACCGTAGGTCTGTCCAAACATCAGTCTGCTCTCATCAAAAAATCGATGTGCTCTTCCCTGGCTTGGAGTGTTGTAATAAGGATAATAGCCGTATACCCACGCATAAGTTGATGTCAGCCACATATCTCTGTTGTGGTTTCCATCAACATACAAACTTAGAGTTGCAGTATTTCCTGCTCCATCTGCACTGTCCGGCATACAATATCTTACAACCATTGCGTTGGCACTTTCCTGCAATGTAAACTCAACATAATCACCTGTATTTGCAAGTTTCACCGCTGATCTGCCACTTGCCTCAGACTGAACTGATGACATATAATCAGTAGCCGGTGCGAGTACCGATGCATTGGTCTGCGCCTTCTCAGCCTGATATGTAATGTATGGCATATCCGCACCTACTCCCGAGGTGTTAATGTAGTATTCCTTATTTGTAGGATTTTCATTTATCCCTGCACCTATTTCAGCAGCTTTGGAAGAAGAGTACAAGGTAGAGTTTTCTGCTGTCAGATATGTGTAGTTATTACTTGATATATACGCCTCAACTCTGTTACTCTGTGATCCGTTTGCAGATATGATTATATTAAATCCAGCCACCGAAGCATCCACCGGAACATCCACCTTCCACCAGTTATCTCCCTGATTATTTGCAGTTGAAAGTCTGGTTCCCGGCCATCCTCCCAGTACATAATTGTTTCCTTCCATGTAAACATATGCGTACAAATCAGACCATGACTTGGTGTTCAAAAAATAAATCGTTGTATTACCTTCTGCCCTTACAACATTATTGGGTTTTACCGCTATACCTGCGACCAACATAACTACGCACATTAACAATGCCATATGCTTTTTAAATAAATGTCTATTCATTTCTTATTCCTTTCTTTAATCCCCTTATTGTATTTTTTTATTTCTTTTATCCAATTATTCTTCCACAAAATTAATCTATTTCTTCTTTTATTAGTTTATCCAAGTCGCTGTTCTTCTCAAGAAGATTATATATTCCATCTTCCGATAGGACACCTCTCTTTAAGTCCTTTGGTAGTTCTCCACTCTCGTCAAGCTTGAAGTCTTCCTTCCATTCTTTGCTCTGATAGTATTCTTCCAGTTTCCGGATTTCAGATTGAATACTTGTAACTTCTTCAATCGCATTTTCCAATTGCTGTATCTTCTCTTGTGCCTCATCAAATATCATTTCCATTTTTATAATACGATTAATGGAGTTCTCAATATTATCTGACATTTTGTTTCCTCCGCAAAAAAAGATTCTGTTATACTTTATTCTAACACACACCACTTGCCTCGTAGAAATCTGCACCATCCATAGTGAGTATATTGATAAGTGGATTTTCCAGATCATACTCAAACAGCAGATGGTCATCTCTGTGATCAAGCAACATAAAAGGAGCTAACAGCCCCCTTCCTAGACATAATTATAACATTTTTTCTTTTAATGTACTATTGTCACTTTTGTCTTTGATTTCCATAACATCAATCTGTTTGCTGCACAAGATTATCATTTATGATTATAAAAATTCCAATCTTGTACTTATTCACTTTTCACTTACATTATATCCTCAAAAAAACTCCCCCGATACCCATTTGGGGATACCGGGGGAGCCCCTTAAGTACATAAATTTCCTTTGGAAGTTCTCCTTCATTTTTCCTATCATTGTATTAACAGATTATTCAACTCTACATTTTCTACTCCATCCCTTGATCATCTTCCTTTTCCACAATCACAATCTCAATCCCCTTCTCATCAAATAACTTCAAGTCATCTTCTGAAGCATCCCAGTCAGTAATCATTATATTCAACCTTTCTGCCGGACAAATACTAACGATAGAATCAAATCCTATCTTTTCTTTCGGGAACAAACCAATTGTTTGCTTCGAACTATTGATTACTGCACTATAGAAACTGATTGCAGCCGTTCTTTGAATTGATAAACCAAATTTAGCGGAAATAAATGCTGATGTGATGAAACATTTATCAAAGCGTAGACGATTCACTGTCTCTACAGCTATAGCATCATAACAGTTTCCCTTATTATCCATTTCACCACCTAACAAAATAACCGATACATTGTCTTTTGTTCTTAATTCCTCTGCAATAACAATAGAATTTGTTACAACCCTAATTCTAATATTATCAGGAAGATTTTGTGCCATAAAATAGCACACCGTAGCCGAAGCCAAAAATATGACATCGTTATCCTTTATCATTGAAACCGCCTTTAATGCAATCAATAGGTAGTTCTCTTTAATAGACTCAATATCTTTTACCGTTTTTTTTGCCAGTCTACCAATAGCGACTTGATGGAGTGGTAATGCTCCACCATGAGTTCTTTTTAATAACCCCTTTTCTTCTAATATTCTTAAGTCTCTCTTTGCTGAATCATAACTAACCCCAAACTGTTCCTGAATATCTCCGTTAGTAATACTTCCTTTCTCATTTAACCAAGCCAATATAGCCTGATGTCTTTCTTCAATAAACATATTGACTCCTTTCATGTAATATTTCAAATTAAATACCAGTATCATTTGTAATTAAACAATATCACAATCGTTAACATGTGTCAATGGTTATATTCACGTTTCGTTAATATTCGTTAATACATTTTGCTTTTTATCCACTTCATAAGCAATTATCTTGCTTTATCAATTTTTTATCCATTTCCTTGGACCGCTATTTTCAACTAGTCCTGCTGAAAAAATGAAATCCTCATTTATACAATTACATATCCCGCAGAGTTCAGTACGTTCAACGCTTTTTCGAAATTTCTTCATCAGTTTTTCCAATAAAATAGAAATCCTTCAATAAATTTATCTCCGATGTATCTTCCACTTTACAAACCGTCAAGGCAGGCTCCATTCTTTTTAATTCCATTTTACTACTCCTAATATTCTTTATTAACGAATCCACAAATCTACTCCGATTAATTATTTATAAGTTTTCTCACTGTCTTCACCTGATTGTTCAACATATCATATTCTAACTCTTTCGTAATTCGATTCAGTCCCGATGCTTCTAACGTGATGGTTTCATCATACGCAATCTTCTTCAGAAAACCGAAAAATTTCTCGAAGTCAATATTCCCTGCACCAACCGGAAGGACCCGCTCTCTCAATGTTTCCCATTCCATATATCCGCCAGCATAATCGTTGACGTGATAATGTTTTACATGATCAATTTTGTCGAAACCATAGATTCCATCCATTTGCCCATGAAATGCCGCCATCTTCGTGTCAAAGATATAGGAAACATCCGGATATCTTTCTATGAGCCAATTCCAATTGCAAAAAGGATTATATTTATTGCATATTACATTCTCAATCAATAATTCAATGTCATATGAATCGGAAATCTGTCTCAATTCTCCATACGCTTCAATGTTCTTCTCAATCTGTTGATCCGATGTAGTTCCATTCCACAGGTGGAACACGGCTTTCTTCGCACCAATTTCTCTGGCAATTTCACAATTCGTTTCAAACCGATTCACAACCTTGGAAAGACCTTCCTTTACAATCATTTCTCCCATAGATTTTTCGAAATGCATTACCGGAATTTCTGTGTCCAAACTCTTTACTACATCAATTGCTTCATCTTTTCTTTCATACCATTCTCTATACATCATGAATTCCAATCCATCGCAATCCAATCGTGGAACAATATCCTTTAATAACCGAAACTCTTTTCCGTTCACATAACCAAGCAATGCTCCTGTTGATATTAACACTTTCATATTTTCTGACCCTACTCCCTGTGGAAGTTTTGTTATCACTACCACTAAACTTTTTATCTATTATCCCTCAAAGCTTCATTCCCTGTTAAAACAATTCATCTAATAAAAGATAATACCTCAGTTTCTCCATATTAGGCTCCACTCCGAGAGCTTCAAACAACATCAGCTCTTTTTCATTTGGATAAACATTTCCATAGACTCCTTCCGTATTCCAGCGCAGGCTTCGATAACACAAGGCTATATCTCTCCATTTATCACCTATTCCTGCATCTCCCAAATCTATAAATCCGCTGATTTTTTCTCCATCAAAAAAGATGTTTGGCAGACAAAAGTCACCATGCGATAGTACCGGTTCGTAATCCGGTCTATTGTCCTCGAGCCAATGAAGAAGTTCTTCCGGATTCTTAAATCCATCTTCACCAAAAGTTGCCGGATCCACATTATCTACATCTACCATATTGTGTTCAACCCGATATCTTGCTTCTTCTAATTCCACATCAATCGTTCTGTTTCTTGGGCAATCTGAAACATCCACACTCCATAACAATTTCATCGCATCAGCTAACAACTCAACCAACTTCTGTGGTTGTTTCAAATACTGTTCATCACAGCTCATCTTTCCCGGAACTTTACTCATAAGAAGGTATTGATATTTATCATCTGTTTCATAGCAAAGAATTTTCGGCACTGGAACTTTTCCTTGCATCCATCTCATCATCTCAACTGTTTTATCGTTCTTTTCACTTTTCTTTGCGATCTTAAGCACGCAATCATCATAGACTCTTACGCTGGCCTTTGACATTCCAATATCGTCAGCCTTATATTCTTTTTGGGATAACAATTGTTTAATGTTCTCCGGCAATTTTATTTCTTCTATATTTTCAAAAAATTTTTTTACCTTTTCCAGATAGTCAGGAGCTTCATCATAAACTGCGTGAGAATATCCTTCATAAACCAATGCCTCACATCCAATTTTTTCTGCTATCTCCACAGCCTCTGTATATGAAAAAGTCTGATCACCTTTCGCCGTTATCACTAAGGTATCTGGTTTTGTCTCAGCCACTTCCTTATTATCAAAGTCAAGAATTGCATTCAATTGGACAATAAAACGTCTTGCATCCTCTTTATCTGCCCCTACATGATAATCCACTAATAAATCATAGTACTTATCGTAATATTCCTTCGAATATACCTGTTGACAGGAACATTCCGCCAGTTTTTTCAAATCACCCGACGCAGTCAAATCACGCCAGACTGTTACATTCTCCTGTGCCTGACTGGACATCTTGCAAACGGTGGAAGATAAGACCGCTTTTATTACAACCTCCGGATGTTTGATTTCCATTCGCTGTACAATCATTCCTCCCATAGAACATCCATTAAAATATGCTTTTTTTACTCCAAGACTAGTAATGGCTTCATATAAATCCTCCATCATCTCATCTATAGAATAATAATTTGGAAGTTCCTCTCTAATATCAAATACATAAATCTTATATTCATCATGAAAAGGTTTATAATATTCGGCTATCGCATCAGCATTCAACGTATTATTTCTGATTCCCACACCCGGAACAAGGATAAAATCTTTCTCTCCTTTTCCAAACACAAAATACTTCATGCTTGCCCTTTTCGTAGTAATACTTTTCACTTCAATGCTCACTTTCTTCTCCCTTCCGTAATATTCTAATTTGTTTTTATCAATATTGGAGTGCGGTGATTTTTTGATACACCTAATCCCTTGATACTATTCTAATAAATTCTCTTTGTTTAAGCAATGTTCCTTCGCTCGTATTCATTTCTATATTTTATTGGACTGACATATCCCAGATATGAATGCCTACGTTCACGTTGTATCCATTAATGGAAATGTTTGGTAAAAATAATATGCCTTTAGTTGATGCTCATTTAACAAATTATTATCAACTAACTGATGAAGCTCGTGCAGAAGTTGACCAATTCATCAACGCGCAGCTAAAAATAAATCGTGATCCAGAACGTGCTAAACAAGTAAAATCTTATATCACCCAAAATTTACGACACTTTTGACGACACTTCATCTTTTTTTACCTTCTAAAAACGTAAAAAAGGCACTCCCGAAACTTTCGGGAATGCCTATCTATACGAATGCCTGCGAGCCCTATAAACAAAGGAAAACCACGGTTTCGTGTAAACACGACCGTGGTTTTCTTTATTTATAGTGAGCTTGCGCTCTATTCATTGATAACGTTGATTACTCAATAATTGTAGCAACCTTACCAGAACCTACTGTTCTACCACCTTCACGGAGCTTATTGACTTTTTTTCTTAATTTTCGACTTATCAAATCGCCTGTTTATAGGCTTTTTTCTATATCTTATATCGTCACTATTTTTAGTTTCCGAAAAATATGACGACACTTTGACGACACTTTTAGTATAGAACAAGTGCGAGAAAATTGCTACATATTTATTTCCCAGTGTCCTTTTTTAGTTGAACCAACTCGTACCAATACTCCTTCTTTTTTTAACTTCTTAATGTAATATCGAATTCCATTTACTGATAATTCAAGTTCTTCTGCCATCTCTTCCGCACTAATTTGTGGATTATTTCTAATCATTGCTATAATCAAATCTTCATTTGTGGTTTTAGTGGTAGTTTTAGTGGTAGTTTTAGTGGTAGTTTTGTTATCACTACCACTAAACTTTTCCTCATCTCTAATTTTTGCAAATTCCTCATTAATATAAGCCACCGCCATTGTATAATCATCTATGTCATTATCCGGCAAAAACTTCAAGGATGGTGAATGATTCAGCTCCATCGCGTCTTTCGCTCGTCTGATTCCCGAACCATATGATTCGATCAAGTCAAGCGAAAAGAACATGTCCTTCAATTCTTCATTAAGATATTGCCGATCATCAAAACTTCGATTCATATTTAAATCTTCAATTGTTACTGGCGGTTTAGGTCTATTATGATTTACAAATGTTATTTTATCACTGTAAACATATATACCAATATAACTGTTATGCTCGTATTCCTTATGCAAAATACAGTTTGTTGCCAGTTCTTCAAACATTGCAAGTGGCCAATTATATATTATCCTATGCTCTACAGTATCATTATCTCTAACAGTATATGATGCCATAATATTATCTTTGAAATATTTACTTACTTGCTTTGCCTGGATCCATATAGGTCCGTCAAAGACTTTTGACTCCATCTTATCCGTTCCAACAGCTTCTCTTATAACTTCTACATGCGCATTTGGAATAAACTTGTCCGGCTTTTCCGCAAACATAAGAACTGCAAAATTCTTTGCACGATATCCACCATATTCACTTTCACTAATAAGTCCCATTGCTTTTGCCATATCTAACTTAGACATTTCGCGAATATCATTCTTTGCATTAGTCGCAACAAGATATTCCTTCATATACTCATAGTTCAAGTCATCTATAGTGGCTGTTTCATTAAGATTTGAGCTAAAAGAGTAATCTGCAAACTTCTTTAATAATTCAAACTCCTGCTTTGGATTGGGAAGGACTGTATCTCTCTTGATTCTAATATAACGTCCTGTCTTTAACCTAATATCAGAATCATTTTCAGCCTTATCACTGGTTCGATACGGTCCAGCATTTCCCGGCTCAACTGCTAAAACAATATAATTCTTATCGTCAATTATATCGGTAATAAGATTATACGTGATTCGAGGATGAATATTTGAAAGCAAACTTTTCAACGAATTTTCGACTGTTTCTATCATACTTTCTTTAATCCCTGCAATTGGTCTTTTAGGAATAGCCTTTTCTCCTGTTTCTTTATCATCTACTTCCTCAATACCAATGAACAAAAGACCAATTTCACGATTCATATAATTATTTGCATATGCACAGGCAGTTTTTAATATTTTAGCCTTAAAAGTTGCAGACTTTTTATATTCAATATAATCATTTTCTATATGTCCCTGCTCAATGATTGTATGAGCCATACGTTTAATATCATTAATCTGCATATCATTTTCCCCTTCACAACTTTTTATTATTATATACTATTTAAAAAATTAGTAAGATTAAATTGCGTTTTTCCCTCTACCTCTCTATATTGAGTGGTTGTTGCAATTTTTGCAACAACCAAGGTTTCATCCCATTCATCTGTTTAAAATACTTTTCTGTTTTATAAAGATAAACGGAAATTATTTCATTTGTCAAACTCCTCTAATACAATAAATGGCGGGGAGCCTCCCCGCCGATTAGGTTGGACCTGGTTCTTTCGACCAGCCCACATGTGCAACACTTGTTACACTTACATTGTATGATTATATTAACATGATTGTTTTCCAAATTCAAGATTATAGATAATCGTTGCTCATTCTCTAATCATAACTACCGAGAAAACAGCCTTTTTCTGTTTAGCAGTCAATGGCTTTAAGATACCTTCTTCTAACAATATTTCTATAACAAACGGAATCATTTCTGCCCACGTGAATGAATTGCTATTATTGTATTTTACCAATCCTTCAAGATGCTTTGGGTATTTTATTTTATTTGCTGCATATAATCTTTCATCAACCTTTTTACTCTCTTTAATTACTTTGTCAGGAATAGCAAAATGCTCACTTACAAAAGAATCTAATGCTTCACCCAAATTATCTTTATTGGTTTTTATAACAGTAACCTGACTTTCATCGTCTGCCACATAGCCTTTTTTTAACAAGTTCGAAAAATTTTCAAGACTTATTTTATCTTTGTTACAATCATTTGATAAGAATGAATACAAATCCTGCCAGTCCTCATACCTGTTACTCCGCCAACTAATTTCTCTGTCACTATACATACAATTATACTGTTTGCTCTGTAGAACACATTTATCATCTTTCCAAACATCACGTAACATGTACCCACATCCTGAGTATTTGTAATCATTAATTTTCTTTGTACAGTCATCTGTAACAGTTGCATATGCAATAAAATAACCTCCATCTGGTCTTTTCACTGCAAAATCTTCCCAATTTTGCCAATCACTTCCTATACTGCTAGGAGTCATCATTACAAGATTATATTTCAAATAATTCTTATCATTATCCGGACAAATCATTCCCCAATTGTCTTCTGCTTTATCAAACTTTTCAAATAAATCTTTATATAGATTATCAACCAAAAACTTAGCAGCATTTTTTTTAATTTCAATATTATCAGAAAAATCTTCCCTATCATCTGTAATAAACATATTTGTCAGATACTTTGGATTCTTTGAATTGTCTACCTGGTCAATGTATCCCCACTCAACAAGTTTTTTCAACTCACCTTCAATATAAGCTACCGGAACTTCTAAGTCCTTTGCTATATCTGTCATTGTTTTTGATTCATAATAGCAACTCCATGCAATGTTTTGTTTCAATCTTGAGTCAAACATATCCTTTGTATCCCCAGTTTTTCCGGGAGTGCCACTGTGCCCCATATCATTAAAATATATTGGATTCACACTTAAATTATTACTCTTTACCATATTGATTTCCTCCTTCAATCCATTTCGGATATCAGACAAATGCCATTTAACAGTCCCAACAGAAATCCCCAACTGATTTGCAATATCAGTAACAGACATATCTTTATAATAC
>JAEEGL012755781.1_pt1 | contig 53725 bp, 40 predicted proteins | sample 9134231 | NCBI WGS metagenome assembly JAEEGL01 (sample SAMN16246548, study PRJNA631951) | gut metagenome | biome: gut microbiome; feature: rumen; material: fiber-attached | host: Bos | place: Iran: Karaj | collected 2018-10 | reverse complement strand
ATCCGGGAAATTCCCGGATGACTGAGGGAGTACCTTCCCCTGTTGGGGCGCGACGCGTTAAGAAAACTCCACGGTGTGGAGTTTTTAGCCAAAGCGGTGAAGCAATCTGTGATTGCGAACCGGGCAGGGGACCGCGGCCGGGGTTCCCCGACGCGAACTTGAGAGCGTTGGGGGTTCGCAGCGTGCGACGGATGAGGCGAACGGGGTCATATAATATCATTATTTAGAGAGGTTAAAAGAACAAAAACGTGGCTGCCGCTTCAGGCGGCAGCCACGTCAAACGTTATTTTATCAATACATTCCGCCCATGCCGCCTGCGGGTGCCGCGGGAGCGGGATTTTCTTCCTTCTTGTCAGCCACAAGAGATTCCGTGGTGAGAACGGTCGCCGCTATGGACGCCGCGTTCTGCAGTGCGGAGCGCGTGACCTTTGTCGGGTCCACTATGCCCGCCTTGACCATATCAACGTATTTTTCGGTGTATGCGTCGAAGCCGTAGCCGACCTTCTTCGCCGCGAAGATCTTGTCGACGACGACGGAGCCTTCAAAGCCCGCGTTCTCGGCGATCTGGCGTACGGGAGCCTCAAGCGCTTTGAGCACTATGTTCACGCCGACCTTTTCATCGCCCTCGACCTTTTCAAGCAGCTCTTTTACGGCGGGTATCGCGTTCAGATACGCCGTGCCGCCGCCCGCTACGATGCCTTCCTCAACAGCCGCCTTCGTGGCGTTGAGCGCGTCCTCTATGCGGAGCTTCTTTTCCTTCATCTCTACCTCGGTAGCCGCGCCGACCTTGATGACCGCTACGCCGCCCGCGAGCTTTGCGAGTCTTTCCTGAAGCTTCTCACGGTCAAAATCGGACGTCGTCGTCTCGATCGCCGAGCGGATCTGATTGACTCTCGCCTTGATCTCGTCCTTGTCGCCCGCGCCGTCGACGATTATCGTGTTATCCTTGTTGACCTTGACCTGTCTTGCGTGACCGAGCTGTTCAAGCTTCGTCTCGGAGAGCTCGAGTCCGAGCTCGGACGAGATGACCTCGCCGCCCGTGAGCACCGCGATATCGCGGAGCATCTCTTTGCGTCTGTCGCCGAAGCCCGGGGCCTTGACGGCTACGCAGTTGAACGTGCCTCTCAGCTTGTTCAGTATCAGAGTCGTGAGAGCTTCGCCCTCAACGTCCTCGGCGATTATAAGGAGCTTTGCGCCCGTCTTTACGATCTGCTCGAGAAGCGGGAGTATTTCCTGTATGTTGGATATTTTCTTATCGGTGATAAGGATGTTCGCGTCGTCAAGAACGGCCTCCATTTTATCCGTGTCCGTAGCCATGTACGGGGAGATGTAGCCGCGGTCGAACTGCATACCTTCAACGACCTCGGAATAAGTCTCGGCGGACTTGGATTCCTCAACGGTTATAACGCCGTCGGACGTGACCTTTTCCATAGCGTCGGCTATGAGGTCGCCTATATGCTCGTCGCTTGAAGAAACGGTGCCGACTCTCGCTATATCCTTTTTGCCGTTGACGGCTTTGGAGTTTGCGATTATCGCCTTGACGGCCGTTTCGGACGCCTTGGCTATGCCCTTGCGTACTACCATCGGGTTGGCGCCGGCGGTTACGTTCTTCATACCCTCTTTGATGAGAGCCTGTGCGAGCAGCGTAGCGGTGGTCGTACCGTCGCCCGCCGCGTCGTTCGTCTTGGTCGCAACTTCCTTTACAAGCTGAGCGCCCATGTTTTCAAACGCGTCCTCAAGCTCTATTTCCTTTGCTATCGTAACGCCGTCGTTCGTTATAAGGGGAGCGCCGTATTTCTTGTCAAGCACTACGTTTCTGCCCTTCGGTCCGAGCGTTATTTTAACGGTATCGGCTAATTTGTCTACACCCTTCTGCAGAGCTTCTCTTGCTTCCGCTCCGTAAATGATCTCTTTTGCCATGATAAATTACCTCTTTTCTTATTCAACTGTTGCAAGAATATCGTTCTGTCTTACGATAGTGTATTCCTGCCCGTCGCATTTTACTTCTGTTCCGCTGTATTTTGAGAAAATAACGCGCTGACCGACCTTTACGGTCATCACGACTTCCTTTCCGTCAACAACGCCGCCCGGTCCTACTGCTATGACCTCCGCGATCTGCGGCTTCTCCTTTGCTGAGCCGGCGAGTATGATGCCGCTCTTAGTCGTTTCCTCTGCCTCGACCATTTTAAGCACAACACGGTCGGATAAGGGATTGAGTTTCATGTCTGTATCCTCCTGTATATAAGATTATTGTTTTTATGTTCTGGCACTCTTTGTGTATGAGTGCCAATCAACAAATCATATTGTAGCATCATTTTTGCAAAAATCAAGTCTTTTTTGCAGATTTAACAAATGTTTAACATTTAAGGCGCCGCTTTTAAGCCGCCCGCCGTTTTTGTGCATTGATTCCGAAAGAAAAAGAGAAAAAATATTATAAAAGTATTTAACAAATTCCGCAAAACGGCTTGACAAAGCGGTGTTTTTGGAGTATTATAATAAACGTATAATTGTCAAGAGAGGAATCGCCATGAAAAAAGCTGTCATTTTTGCGGTCGTCGCGATCCTTGCCGTGTCGCTCGCCCTGCCTCTGGAGGCGGTCGTGAACTCAAACCATCTGATCGACCAGGGTTTCCCGAGGTTCAACGAAGACGAGACGGAATGGGATATTTACGGATGGACGGTCGTCGATACGAAGATAACCGCGCTCGGATATATCCTTGACGAAAGCGACGTCGTGTGGGTCGTCGATAAGGTCGTTCTGCGCGAGGACGCGGACAAGGTCCTTGCAAACGACTGTTTTGAGGATATGGAGCTTGAACGCGCCATAATCGAGTACAATCTGCAGAACGGACTTGACGACTTCTTTGCGTACCGTATGCATATCACGCTCGATACGTCGGATATGACGAAGGGAGTGCATACGTTTGAGTTCGTCGTAAGATACGAGGACGGCTCCGAGGGCAACCCGTGCAGGGAAAGTATGGTGGAAATAGGAAAGACAAAGGATCCCGCGCCCGCGGAAACAACGGCGGAGGAGACCGTTACAGAGCCCGAAACGGAAACAGACCCCGTGACGGAGACTGAGACGGAAAAGGTGACGGAGACCGAGACGGAGAAGGCTCCGGAGACTGAAACCGAAAAAGAAACGGAAACGGAAAAACAGAACGAAACCGAAAAAGAGACCGAAGCCGAAACGGAAAAGCAAACCGTGACGGATGCTGAAACGACGGCGCCCGAAACGACGGTCGAAACCGTAAATGAAGAGCCGAACAAAAACAAAGGCGTGAATGCAGGGCTGATAATCGGCATCGTATGCGGCTGTGTCGCCGTCGCCGCAGTCATCGCGTTCATCATAATAAAGAAGAAAAAATAAAAAATAAATTTTTACGAAAAGGAGAGTAAAAATGAAAAAAATAACCGCTTTAGTTTTATCAGTTATACTTATAACCGCTGCGGCGCTCTGCATCACCGTGAACGCTGCGGACGATCATTTTTCCGGATATTCCGCCGACTGGTACGCATACGCCGGCGCGATCCTCTGGAATCAGGGCAACAGCGATACGCTGGTGAAGGAAAACCTGCAGACTTATGATATGCACGACGGCGCTCCCGCAGCCGATATAGTCGGCTTCTACGGCTGGGCGGCTCTCAAAGAGGGCAAGATCAAGACGTTCGGCATCAAGCTCGACGGCGGCGCCATGATCGATTCGCCGCTTTCAAGACAGCAGGACGCGTCGCTTGACCGTACAGCGGAGCTTGCAAAAGCGGGCATCGTAAACGGCGAGGGCTTCTGGCTCGTATTCTACTACACCGATCTCGGTCCCGGAATGCACAACGCCGCTTTCTATGCGATAAGCGAGAACGATGAAGCGTACGAGATATTCAACTACGATTTCAATGTAAACGCGGACGGCGAATGGCTCTGCGGAGCTAATCCCGTAGGATCCATCAATACCGGATGGTGGTTCAACCCGGTCGTTCCTCAGCCCGACGACAGATACGTAAATGTCGAATTCACGGCAAAGAACGCTTTCAGCGGAGTACACGGCTTCTATTTCTGCAACTACCTTGACGCGGATCACGGTCCCGCCAATATGACGGTAGAGCTCCTCAAGGACGACAAGGTCGTCGCTTCCGGAACAGCCATAGGAGACGCGAACAGCTGGGTCGATACCGACTTCGGAAAGAATATGGAACCCGGCAAGTACACGCTGAAATATACGTGCCTTGAGGGTGAGGGCGCAGACAGAAGCTGGTTCGTAATCGGCGCCGCTAACCAGGGCTCCGGCGACACGGTCGTCAGCGGCAACGTGAACGTGACCGACGGTGTGGTTTACCCGGCGATAATGCTCATCCCCGCGGAAGAAGGGCAGGGCGGCGATCCCGGAACGACCGATCCCGGAACGACCGATCCCGGCACCACTCCGACCACTCCGACCAACCCCAACACTGCAGACGCCGCCGTCATAGCGATAGCTGCGGTCGCGTGCATCGCTCTTGCGGGTGCAGTCATTGCAAAGAAAATCAAATAATTGACAAATGAATAAACGAAAAGGCTGCCGTTCAAAGCGGCGGCCTTTTTTCACGCCTTGCGGCGCGGTTTATTCTTTGTCCCATGCGTCGTTTATCATACCGCAGACCTCGTCTTTTGTAAGACCTGATTTTTTTGCGGCGCGTATAAAGTCGGAAACGGGCAGAAGCCGGCTTTTGCGTTCTTTTTTTTCGTCATCGGAAAGGGAAGCCACGTAACATCCGCTTCCGGCGCGCGTTTCGATAAGTCCGTCCGCTTCAAGCAGATCCCACGCGGAGCGCACGGTTATGACGCTCACGCCCGTCTGCGATGCTACGGCGCGTATCGGAGGCAGCGCCTCGCCCGCGGGGAGCGCGCCGGACAGTATCTGCTCCGACAGCTGCTCGTATATCTGTCTGTACGCGGGTCTGTCGGATTGAATGACCGATATATACATCAGACTTCGGACGTCTCAAAGCTTTTGACGGCTTTTTTAACGCAGACGATATTCAAAACCGCGTAAATCGCCGCGCAGACCGCAAAGAAGACCGCCTGCGCGATCCACACCGCGCCGCCTGTCGGGAACACGTCAAGGTACGTTTCGACAAGGGAGAAGAACGGGACAACTTCGGACAGCGGCCTTGCGGCTATCATAAAGCCCTCAAACAGGATCATGAATCCGAACATGAAGACGGCCGAGACAAGGAAGCGCTTGCCCGCGGTGTGCGGAGATTTGAAATAGTGCGGTATATAAGAGAGGTTGAAAACGCTGAATACGAGAAGATAACCGCCGAGAAGCGTAAGGGACGCGTCCGTTCCGGCGTCGTTCGCGCCTTTGCCCATCGCGTGGCTGAGAAGCGAGACGGCGGCGAAAATGACAAGCGAGACAAGCTGTATGAGGACGACGAAAATCATCTTGCCCTTGACCGTATCGGCTTTTGAAACGGGCAGAAGGAGCGAGAACAACGGATCGTTGTCCGCGGACGCCTGGACGAACGAATAGAATATCGCGTTGCAGATAAAGAAACCCGCGACAAGATACGGATAATTCGGTATCAGTATAAAGAATGAAAAGAGCAGGAATATAGGCACCTGAACGGGCAGGCAAAGGGAGAATTCTTTATATAACAGGTTTTTCATTTGTCAGTCCTCCTGTTCCGTGTAGATCATAATGGATTCAAGATCGGCGGGCGCGGTGCGGCAGTCTGCGAATTTGTCCGCGTCCTCCGTTTTTATAAGCGCCGTGAAGCCGAAAGCGTTGGACTTGTGACCGACAACGTACCGCTCCCTGCCGGAAAGAGCGGCGCCGTCGCCCGATATGAGGCGGTAGTCCTCGCAGAATGAAGTGACGTCCTGCGACGCAATAAGCTTTCCGTTTTTGATATAGGTGATGAAATCCGCGCATTTTTCAAGGTCTGAGATTATATGGGTGGAAAACAGTATGCTTCTCTGTCCGTCCGATATGACGGAGCGGAAAATGTCGAGCAGATCGTCGCGCGAAACGGGATCGAGCCCGCTCGTCGGCTCGTCGAATATCAGAAGCTTCGCGTTGTGGCAGAGAGCGAGCGTCAGAGCGTATTTTACGCGCATACCGGCTGATAATTCGCTGACCTTCTTGTTCTCGTCAAGATTGAAACGCGTCAGATATTCGCGGTACAGACCGTCGTTCCAGTCGTCGTAAAAGCGGCGCGTCACGGACGTCAGCTTTTTAAGCGTCGATTTTTTGTAGCAGTCAAAGCCGCCCGTAATAAATCCGATCTGACGTTTGCATTCAGTCTCGTTCTTGTCGAACGGCAGACCGTTTATATATACCTCGCCGCCGTCTTTTTTGATAAGGTTGAGCATGGATTTTATGGTCGTCGTCTTGCCGGCGCCGTTGCGGCCGATAAAACCCATGATGTAGCCGGGCTCAAGCGAAAACGATACGTTGTCGAGCACAAACCCGCTGTACCGTTTGCAGAGTCCGTTTACTTCAAGCAGATTCATAAAGCCCTCCTGAATTGTGCTTATTCTATATACACAATTATACCACGCCCGTGCCGTTTTGTCAATAGGGTAAATAAAAGATTTGTCTGATACGGCGCGGCGGCAGGAAAAACCGCGCGGCGCGGCTTTTTCTTCATTTTATTTATTCTTTAATATATTATATTCCCGTTCGCCGGTCGGAAGAGCTTTCCCGTATGCAAAAAGGCGGCTTTGCACGGTGAATACCGCGGCCCCGTACAAAAGCCGGACAAGATACGCCGCCGCCGTTCTACATATTGTTTTTTTATATAAATCCCATAAAAAAAACAGATACTTAAGCCAAAATTTTTAGCAAAACTATTGACAAAACACGAAAATAATGGTATATTTTTATTATCCAAAGCTATGCGTATATTCGCAGGCAAAAAAGTTAAAAGAAGGAGAGACACATGAAAAAACTTTTATCAGTTTTGATCGTTTTCGTCATGGTCGCAGCTATGTTCGGAACAGCTGCCGCTGCCATGAACGTGGCCGCAGACGATACGACCAAGGTTTGGACTGGCAACAAGGATATTGCCATGTCCTTTGATACGTTTTTCCTTGACGGCGTATCCCACATGGATATGGGTTGGGGCAGTGACGGCGGCGCCGCCGGCAAGCTCACCAGCAATCCCGTCACGGTAGGCGATCATCAGAACTTATCGATGCGCGGTTGGGCGGGCATCAAAGGCGATCCCGCTATAACCGATTTCGGTTACAGGATCAACGGCGGCGAAGCTGTTTATGACGCAGCTTTCAAAATTGAAGCCGAGGGTCCGGTAAAAGATGCAGGCGGCGAATACCGTATGCTGATAACCGTTCCGATAGCCGGACTTACCGAGCCGACGCTCATTACGGCCGTTGCAAAGGGTGACAATGGTCAGGAATATGACTTCATTGAGTTCTCGGTCAACGGACAGTACGGCGACGCTCCCGCAAGCGACTATGCGGAAATGCCCATAGACAGAGCCGCGGGCGGCGTAGGCGTATGGGTCCAAAAAGGCAGCGAAACCGCGACGGTGAAATTCACGACCGCCGGCGCTTTCAAGGGCATCAGCTTCAACTCTCAGTACTGGGCGTCCAACGCTTCCGCGACCGGCCCCGAGGCTGATTGGAAAGTTGAGCTTTACAAGTTCGCATACAACACGGAGAACACTCTTGAACAGGCTCCCGCAGCCTCCAAGGAACTCCATTCCATCGCTGATAACGTTCCCGTATTCGAATTCAATTTCGACGAGCAGGAAGCCGGCACGTACATCGTAAAGGTTTCCATAACGAACCCGGAATTCGAGCAGGAAATCGGCGGCGCAATGAAGAAACCGTACGTTGTTCTTCCGTCGATAACCAATCCCGATGAAACAAAATTTGAATTCAGCGGAAAAGCGTTCAACCTGAGCCTGTACGGTGAAAAGGTCGAAGGCGACTTCTACGTAGCCAACCCCGAAGAGACTGAAGTCCCCGGCGATGATCCCGGCGAGATCCTTCTCGGCGACGTCAACGGCGACGGAAACGTCAACAACAAGGACGTTATAGCGCTCTTCAAATATGTAAGTGAAGACGAGATCCCCGATTTTGTAGTTGAGGCCGCCGATATAAACGAAGACGGCAAGATCAACAACAAAGACGTATTCAGACTCTTCAAGCTGGTCAGCGAAACTCCCTCCGGTCCCGAGGATACATACCTCAGACACGCGCTTGACAGACTTATGATAGGCGGTCAGGACGTATCCGGTAAGGAAACGGCAACCATGAAAGCGGGTACCGAAATAACGATACTCGGCTGGGCTGTCTTCACCGACGGCTTAAAAGAGATGGCTTATGAAGTAGACGGCGAAAGATTTGCCTGTGAAGATAACTTCAGAGACAGAGCCGACGTTGCCGCGGCATTCAGTTATCCCGAAGAATACGGTTTACACTGCGGCTTCGGTACCGACGCGAAATTCATGTCCTGCACCGGTTCCGACGCTATCGAGTCCGGTGAACACACGCTCTCTATAATCGCAATTGCAAACGGCGGCTTTGAGAAGGTCATAAAGACCATCACGCTCACCGTTACCGAGGAAGAGCCCCCGGCTATAACCAAGACTTGCGTTGACGGCGCTCCTCAGAACAACGGCATATTCAGCCCGGGCGGCTGGACAGGCGCCAACTACAAGATAACGAAATTCGGTTATACCGTTGACGGCGGCGAGCCGATATTCGACCACATCAGACTCCAGGAGCTTGATGCAAGCGACCCCGTTAAGCTCGACGCCAACGCGGGCCCCAACGGCGTAAGATTCTTCGCCGACATCCCGCTTACCGAGCTTACCGCCGGGGATCACGTGATCAAACTCGTGTGCCAGGTGGAAGACGTTGACGAAACGGTCCTTGAACTCGGAGCTCAGGCGACGTTCACGGTACAGGGCACGATTCCCGTAGTAAAACTGATCGTTGACGGCTCGGTCTCCAAGGGAGAAGTAACGCCCTCGAACGTTGAGGTCTCGATGAACGAAAGCAACCTCGTCGTTAAGACGACGGGCGGCGACCCGTGGTTTGCGGCAGCTCTGCCGGATATCGCGGTCGACGAATTTGAATCCTTTACCATTAAATTCAAGACAAACAGCGCCATAGGCGGCAACAACACCTACCTCGCAGACGGAAAACTCAACTTCACGGGCGAGTCCGGCGCATGGAAGCCTCACGGCATGAACGGCATGGAAGACAGCGAATGGCACGAAGTAACGTACAATCTCGCCGATTTCCCGTACTTTGCCGGCAAGACTCTTAAATACGTCCGTTTCACCGCTCCCGCGGCTGTTGACGGAGTGATGGAAATAGAGTCCATCACGTTCAAGAAAGCCGGAGAAGCTCCGGAGATTACCGTGTTCGGTTACTCCGCAGACTGGTACGCATACGCCGGAGCTTTCCTCTCACAGAGCGGCAACTGCGACAAACTGGTAAAAGAAAATCTTCAGACCTATGAGCTTCATTCCGATCCCAACTCCGATATAGTCGGCTTCTACGGATGGGCTGCTCTCAATAACAGCAAAATCACGACGTTCGGCATCAAGATCGACGGCGGCACAATGATCGATTCCCCGCTTGCAAGAATTCAGAACGCGGGTCTTGACCGTACTGCCGAACTCGAAGGCGCGGGCATAGTGAACGGCGAGGCGTTCTGGACGGTATTCTTCTATACCTCCGCAGGCGCAGGAAAGCACAACGTTGCTATCTACGCGATAGACGAACTCGGCGGCGAGCACGAGCTGTTCAACTACGACTATGAAGCCGTACAGGTTGACCCGGTTCAGTGGCTCTGCGATACCACCAATACCGAAGTGCTCCTCCCCGGTCTCTGGGCGTTCCCGGCAACTCCGGGTCAGTACTGCACGCTGACCTTCACGTCTGCTTACACCTTCAACGGCTTCTGCATGATGATATACGGAAATCCCGAGGGCACTGTAGTTGACGTAAGTCTGCTTGACAAATACGGCACAGAGCTTGAAAAACAGCAGTTCACCCAGGTTGGCGACGCTGCTCCCACAATAGTATTCTCCAAAGCGTATCCCGAGGGAACGTACACCCTCAAATTCACGATAGTTTCCGGTGCCGGTGAAACGAACTGGTTCGTTATAGGCACGGGTGATCCCAATCCCGCTATGCCCGTAACCGTGGGCGGCAACTTCGCCACCAACGAAAACACCCGCGCGGGTATATACGCCTTCCTTACCGGAGCTCCGCATATAACTGTCGCTTCCCTCAAGAATATGTCCTTTGACAACATCGTCGTCGACGGTGAAAACAAGACGCCCGGCGGCAGCGCAGGCGCATACATCGAAGCAAACCCGATCGTTGACGCCGGCACGTTAGGCGTACGCGGCTGGGCATGGATCGCCAACGGCTCCATAGGCCAGTTCGGTTACTCGATCGACGGCGCGGCTCCCGTATTCGCGGATGCATACACCGATCCGAGAGCTGACGTTCAGGCGGCGTTCGGCGTTACCGCGGACGTGGCTGACGGCTTCAACATAACGGGCATTGACGTCTCGGGCGTCACCGGCGGTGAACACACCTTTACAATAGTTGTCAAGGCGACCGACGGAACGATAATCGACGTTGTTTCGTTCAAATTCTACAAAGAGTACAAGTTACTCAACGTATCCTACGACGGTCTGTACTATGACGACACGCTCCTTAAAGAAGGCAGCGTAGACAAATGGATATACGGTCTTGAAGACAAATCCGCACTCGACTTCAACAAGGGCGCGGTAAAGAACGTGACCGTTCGCGGCTGGGTCAGAATTTCCGAGAACGTCGCCGACATAGCGGGCTTCGGCTACAGCATTGACGGCGGCAAGGTCGTCACCGGCGAATTCCTTGAAAACAGAGCTGCGGAGCTTGCCGGCGCAGGCTTCACCGGTGCTCAGGGCTTCACGATAGTTGTTCCGGTCGAAGCTCTTGAAGCGGGCCAGCACAGCATAGACGCGTATCTCATCGCGGCTGACGGAACCCAGGTCAAGATAGTAAAAGACAGATCGACCGCTGAAACGGTTGATATCAGACAGGTCGGCGTGACCTTCAACGTCCTCGGTACGGTCGAACAGCTTTACGCTCTCGGCGACAACGAGGATCTCCCGAACGGACCGCACACCCTTACCGGTAAAATAACGAAAGTCGTTACCGCGTACAGCGACAGATATGAAAACGTTACCGTTGATATCGTAGTCGACGGCGCGGAAGACAAACCCGTAAGATGCTACAGGATCAAAGGCGACGGCGCCGATAAGATCGGTGTAGGCGATACGATAACAGTAACGGGCGAGCTCACGCACTTCGTAAACGCCAACAACAACGTATACGAGTTCAAGGCTGACAGCACTCTCGATTCCTGGAAGTCCGATTACTTCACCGAGACGTTTGACGGAGAAGACTTCGACACCGAGAAGCTCAAAGCATGGGGCGGCTACAAGCTCGAGGGCGGCAAACTCCACCTCGGCTGGAGCGGCAACTGGGTTGAAAGCTCTCCCGCGATGTACACGAAGCTTTCGTACACCAACTACGCGTTATCCTTCAAGATGTCCGGCGACGCGCGTGACTGCTACTACGGCTTCGGTCTCCGCACCAAGGGCGACGGCGGCATGATGAACGGCGGCAGATTCTCCGTTCCGAGCGCAGCCGAAGCATCCAACGGTATAGCGATAGACATCTTCGGCGCAGCCAACTCCACGCTCGGCACCATGGTCGGCATCACGTTCTGCAACGGCGGAGCTAACGGCGACGCTCCCTGCGCAAAGGTAGCGTATCCCGAAGGCTTCGACGGCAAGACGGAAGCTGAATTCAAAGTAGTTGACAAGGGTGACACAATCACCATCACCGTCAACGAAAAGGCTCTTGCAACGATCACTCTCTCCGGCCTCACGGACGGCAAATACACCCAGGCGACTGTTGTCGACGGCAGCGGCGCTGAAGTAGGTCAGTATGCCATATCCATACTTGCCGAAGGTCAGATCACTTTCTATCAGAGAAACGATCACGTAACGGTCGACGATCTCTCCATAACCAGAGCGTAATTGCAAAATTGCGGATAAAAGGCACCGTACTGCCCGGGAAACCGGGTAGTACGGCTGTCAAATCTTGAAAAAACTGCATAAAATTGATAAAATCGCATTATATAGTGAAAATTTGCTGAAAAAACAGACGAAATATTGCATTTTGGCTTGAAAATATAAAAAAAGTTCTTGACTTTTCATTATTCTTGTGGTATAATCCCATTACCATAGGAAAAAAATTTTATAAGGAGAACTATATGAAAAAGTTTTTTGCTCTTTTTCTCACGATAGCGATGATCGCGACCGTATTCGCAAGCGTAGTCGTCGTCAACGCGGCTGACAAGCTGACGATAACGATAGACAAAGCTGAAGCCGAAGCGGGCACGGACGTTGTCGTTGAGATCAAGCTTACCAACAACACGGGCATCAACTCCCTTAAAATGAGTTTGAAATACGGGGATCTTACCTTCAAGAAGGCGACCTTCCCGATATTCGATGCCGATGATGAAGGTATGATGAGAAGCTCAACCAATCAGGCGGACAAAAAAACGGTCATCCTGAACTTTGTTTCCGCTGATACCACCATTGAAGGCGACGTAACGTTTGCAAAAGTCACGTTCACCGTTCCGGAAGGCGCGGCCAACGGCACCGTATACGCTCTCACCGCCGATATCGACCCCGAGGACGTGTTCGTCGGGCTTGATACCAACGTTGATTTCGAGCTTGTTGACGGTGAGGTAAAGGTTCCCGGCGAACCTGAACAGCAGGTAACTCCTTCCTTCGTCGGTATGTCCTTCGACACCTTCTACCTTGACGGTGTTTCGCACATGGACCTCGGCTGGGGCGCTGACGGAGAAGCGGCAAAGAAGATCGCCGATCATCCAATAGACGGCGACGTGCAGTCTCTCGGCGCACGCGGCTGGGCGAGGATCAAAGACGGCGTTATCTCCCAGTTCGGTTACAGGATAGACGATGAAGCGCCCGTTTTCAGCGATTCCTTCCTGCAGCAGAGAGCCGACGTACAGCAGGCGTTCGGAGTAACGGCTGACGAAGCCAACGGCTTTGTCGTGACCGGCGACGTTTCCGCTGTCGGCGACGGCGAACATACCATGACCGTAGTCGTAAAGGCGACGGACGGCACCGTTATGGACGTTGTTTCCTTCCCGTTTACGATAACCAGACCCGTACCCCCCGTTGTGTATTCTCTGCTCAACGTATCCTACGACGGTCTGTACTATGACGGCGCGCTCAAGCTTAAAGAGGGCGGCGTTGACAAACAGATAATACTTCCCGAAAACAGAGCTGAACTTGACTTCACCGAGGGTGACGTGAGCGAGATCACCATCCGTGGTTGGGTAAGGATCTCTGAAGACGTTACCGATATCTCCGGCTTCGGCTACAGCATCGACGGCGGAGAAGTTGTAACAGGCAATTTCGTACAGGACAGACCCGACCTTGAACCGGCGGGATTCCCGGGCGGCGTTGGCTTCAACGTGACCGCTCCCGTTGCAGAGCTTGAAGCCGGCGAACACAGCATTGACGTTTACGTCATAGCAAAAGACGGCACCGAGATCAAGGTCGTCAAGACCAGAGGCGAAGTTGACAATCAGGTCGGCGTAACGTTCACCGTGAACGCAATACCCGAAGGACCCGAGGAGCTTGCGATAACCGTCGCTTCCGCTGCCGTTGATCCGGGCGAGACCTTTGAAGTAAAGGTTGAACTCAGCAACGTAACGCTTCTTGCTTCTCTCAAGTTAAAGATCAGCTGGCCCGAAGAGCTCGAGCTTGTTGACGCTGTTTATGACTGCCGCACCGGTGCGGAAGATGAAAACGTACTTGTACATACATCCGACGACTGGACGCAGGAAACAGGCTCCTTCGTATTCAACTGGATGGCTCTTGACGAGGAATCCCAGCTTACCGAAGATCAGACGTTCGTAACCCTGACCTTCAAGGCGAGCGAGACTGCCGAGGCGGGCGAATATGTAATATCCGCCGAAGTGGACGATCCCGAAAACGTATTCTACTATGAAGAAGGCGAAGAGGTCGACCTTGATTTCAACATTCTGGACGGAACCGTAACTATCAACGGCGAAGCGCCCGAAGACCCCGTGATAATCAACACCTGTGTCGACGTGGAAACCGACGACTCGGAAAACGAGACGCTCCAGGTTGCCGGCTGGACCGGATCCAACTACAGAGTAGTAAAGATAGGTTACACCGTTGACGGCGGCGAGCCGATATACGAAGACGTCGTGATCACCGAGCTTTCAGAAGGTGACCCCGTACTCAATCCCGAAAACGCGGGCGAAAACGGCTTCAGATACACCGCTAACATAGACTACTCCAAGCTCTCCGCAGGCGAGCATGAAATAGCCATAGTTATACTCGTTGACGACGAGAACGATACCGTTCTCCCGATCAGAGATCCGTTTACCGTAACGGTTGCAAACAACCCCGACAACCCGCAGACCGCTGACGTCGCGATAATAGCGATAGCGGCAGTTGCCACGGTTGCTCTCGCGGGCGCCGTAATAGGCAAAAAGGCTCTCAAAAAGTAATATCGGATCACAAGATAAAACTTAATTGACCGATCCCGGTTGAGACAAAGCTCAAAAGGCTTTGTTTCAACCGGTTTTTTATGTTAAATAAAAAGATATTCACAAAATAAAGCCTTAAAACATATTGACATTTTTTATTATTTAATGTAAGATATAATATAGTTTACTTTAAGAGAGGAAATATAAATGAAGAATAAAGCGCTTTTAAAGGCAGCCGCCGCGTTCATTTGTCTTATTATGCTTGCGTCCGTTTTTTCGGGCGTTTCGGCGTTTGAGACGGTAGAGGCGGGAAAGCTCAATATAGTCATAGACGGCGGCACGGAAAGAAAAGAGGCGGCGGCCGGCTCGGAGGTGGAGATAAAAGTCAACCTTGTGAACAACACGACAATAAGCTCGCTCAAGGCGAGAATAAGCTGGCCCGACGCGCTTGAGCTTGTAAACGCGGAATACGGCATATATAACAAGGAAGATTCGACGGAAATGGCGATAATGCCGGACGCGGGCGCGGACGGAAAGCCGGACTGGAGCGGCGTCAGAGGTCATTTCACATTCAACTGGATCTCGGCGTTCAACGAGGTCAAGGGCGACGTGAACTACGTCACGATGACGTTCAAGGTGAAAGCGGACGCCAAAGAGGGCGACTTCCTTGCCGTTAAAGCGGAAATAGACCCCGAGTCCGTGTTTGACAAAGACACGAACAACATCCCGTTCAAGCTGATAGACGGCGGCGTCTACGTGACCGCGCCGAGCGGAGATACCGCTGCCCCGACAGACTCAAAAACGGTGACCGACGCCGAAACAAAGGCGGAGACGGAGCCGAAAAACAACACGGGCGTGATCTGGATCATCGTCATAATCGCCGCGGTCGTCGTGTGCGCTGCGGCGGCAGCTCTTGTAGTTGTCAAAAAACGCAAAGCCGCAAAATAAAGATATAAATAACGTATAATAAGGAGAAATACAGTGAAGAGAACTGTTGCCGCGGTCATTGCGGCGGTCATGCTCGTTCTTATGCTTCCGGCGTCCGCGGTACATCAGCCCGACAATACGGAAACCGTGTGGCAGAACAGCGACGAGCTTGTCGTGTGCTTCGATACTCTTATTTTCGGTATGCCCGAGGGGTACGAAAGCATGACGACGAGATATAACGTAAGCGACGGCGGAGCGGCGGGCGTCGTTAGCACGCACCCGATAGTGATAGACAGGGAGGAAACTCTCGTCTGCCGCGGCTGGGCAGGCATCAGAAGCAGCGCAAAGATCACCCGTTACGGCTACAGGATAAACGGCGGCGATCCCGTGTTCGACGACTCGTTCAAGCATGACTGCGAGCAAGCCGTAATAAACGCCGGCGGAGATTCGCGCTTTCACGTGACCATACCCGTAAAGGGTTTGACGGATCCGACGCTTCTGACGGTGACCTGTATGGGGACCGACAACGTAGTGCGCGACGTTCTTGAATTTTCCGTAAACGGGGAATACTTAACGGGCGATTATCATCCGCTGTCGCCGTTTGAGCGCACGTATGAGAATACGGAATCGGACAAGCTGAACGTCGTGATAGAAGGCGGCGCCGAAGCAAAGACGGCGCGCGCCGGCGAGACGGTACAGCTTGACGTGCGGTTTTACAATATGAAATCCGTAAAGACTGCCGAGCTCGTTCTGAGCTACGACCCGGATCTGAGACTTTCAGGCACTGAATTCCCGATAAAGACAAACGGAGATACCGCGACGGCGACGGTCGACGCAAAGACGCATACGGTAACGCTTTACTGGAACTCGACAAAAGCGTATACGGGAAACAAAACGTTTGCGACGCTTACCTTTGAGACAGCGGACGACGTTTCGGAAAAGGACTTTTTACACGTAACGGCAAAGAGCTTTTCCGGCGCCTCTGTATATAAGCTGATAAACGGCGGCGTTGAGATACTTTACGATATAGGCGATATAAACGGCGACGGCTTTGTGAACAACAAGGACGTTGTGGCGCTTTTCAGATCTTGCAGCGGCGACGACACGTATAAAAAAGCGTCGCTGAACGTACGCGACGTCAACCGCGACGGCTCGTCAAACAACAAGGACGTCATTAAGCTGTTCCGCGTGACGAGCGACAGCGACGTGATAGAAAGCGCCGGATATATAGAAACGAAATACGACGAGAAAACGGCGCGCGTTACGAACGTGCGCTCCTGGACCTTCAACGACGGCTTTGCCGGCACGGTCATAGGCGTTTACTGCGAGACCGAACCCGACAGCGACGTCATAGTCTGCGATTACGACGGAAAAGTGCTTCTCCGCGAAAAAACGCTTGACAGATATTTCTTCGGCAGATATATCCTGCCGGCGGGCAAGTCGAGCGAGACGGTATATATTTACGCCAAGACCGAAGGCAAGGACTGGTCGGTTTCAAGCAGACCTCTGACGCTTGAATACGGCGGAGGCGGAGGAAACGCGCTCATAGCGCACGACAGCCACGTTTTCTACAATCAGTACAACGCCCATTACAGAGGCGACGCGGTCATCCCGGGCGACGCTCAGAACAGGATGACGCAGGTGCGCGGCTATCTTACGGCTCAGCTGAACAAGATAAGACAGGCGACCGGCAAAAATACGAAGATAATCATAGTCGTCTGCGCAAATCCCGCCACGGTATATCACGACGTGCAGTATACGGAGGAGGAAGGCGGCTGGGGCGACTACTACACCGAGACCTCATACACGCAGTTTGCGGAATTTATGAAGGATAACGAGGACATTTACGTGCTCGATATGCGCGATCTGTTTGAGGAAAACAAGGACAAGCTCCTCTTTATGCAGGCTGACTCTCACTGGACGTCGCTTGCGGCGTATTACGCGTATTACCGCGCGGCAGAGAAGGTCAAAGGCGATTTCCCGCAGGTCAACGTATACGATCTCGACCGCGATTTTGACGTTTCAACAGTCAGAGGCGGCGGAGATCTGCTCAACTTCATGGCGGCGTACGGCGCCTCCGCGGCGACCACGAGCGTATCGTGGAAGAGCGAGGATATGAAAGCCCCGTCAAACGCGCCGACGGCGTACGTTATGGGCGATTCGTACTACGGCGCTATAAGAGGTTACCTTGACCTCATGTTCAGCACGGTATATCTGAACAACCCGCCGACAAACCCGCCGCTTTACGATTACACTCTTGACGACATAAAAACAAAGAAGCCCGATTATCTGTTCTACGTATGGACGGAGAGAAATATAGACAACAATCTGAATATGATAGTCAACTGTGTGAACGCGGGAAACATAAGGTAATTGTTTGAAAGGATAAAGAAGTGAAAAAAGGAGCGATATATGGAATAATAGCCGCTTTCATCGTTATCGCGATGATGATATTCCTCCCGGTCTTCGTAAACAAAAATGCGGAGCCCGTCATAACGGACGAGATATCCGATACGGCGCGGGACACCGGCACAAACGCGGTGACCGTCAACCGTGAGATCGGAACGGACGAGCCGGAAACGGAGACGGAGGGCGATACCACCGTTTTTGTGACCGAAACAAAAGAGCCCGATGTAACGACGGAGGAGGAAACGGAGTCCGCGACGACAGATGCGGAAACCGCGACAGCGCCCGATACGACGTCCGCCGTCACAACAAAAGCGCCCGATACAACTGAAGCGCCGGAGACGACAAAGGCGCCCGAGACGACAAAAGCGCCCGTCACGACGAAGATACCGGAGACGACGGCGCCCGAAACCACGGCGGCGGTCACCACAAAGCCGAGGGATACGACCGGTCCCGTTGAAACAAAGCTCGATCCCGACAAAAAATACGTCGCATTCACGTTTGACGACGGACCCGACGCCACAAGGTCGAAGGCGATAACCGATAAAATGCTTGAATATAACGGCAAATGCACGTTCTTCGTTATCGGAAACCTGATACACGGCGACCGCGAAAAGGGTATGCAGTACGCTTATGATCACGGTATGGAGATCGCGATCCACTGCTGGACGCACGAGCATTATTATACGAAAGAGCCGGAATATTATCACGACGAGGTCTATAAGACGGCGGATAAGATAAAGGAATCCATAGGCGTATGGCCTACTCTCATGCGTCCGCCGGGAGGAAACATAACGGAATCGCAGTATAAGAGCTCCGAATTCCCCGTTATCATCTGGAGCATAGATACGAACGACTGGAGACACAAGAGGCTCAAGACGGACAGCGCGGCTGATATAAAGGAAAAGGTAAACACGATAGTCAATAACGCTCTGTACGACAGCAAAGGCAATTTCAACGTCAAAAACGGCGATATAATCCTTATGCACGAGATATATGAGAACAGCTACGACGCGTTCTGCATCATCATCGAGGAGCTTCACAAGCGCGGCTTTGAGTTTGTAACCGTATCCGAGCTTTTGCAGAACCCGGCGACGGGATATAAATATTACAGCGCAACGTATAAGAAATAAGAGGACAGAATATGAAGCTTGAAAAATTAGTCGGCGACCGCTTCAAGGAGCGTCCGTCGGAATGTCAGATAGACAGCCACGCGCTCATGCTCCGCGGCGGTTATATGAAATACGTGTGCAGCGGCGTGTTTTCGCAGTATATGCCCCTGCGCCGCGTATGCCGCAAAATAGAGCAGATAATCCGTGAGGAAATGGACAGAATAGACGGTCAGGAGGTGCTTTTCCCCGTCGTTATGCCCGCGTCGTTATGGCAGGAGTCGGGCAGATACAGCAGTATCGGCGCGGAAATGTTCCGCTTCAAGGACAGAAACGACAGCGACCTCGTTCTCGGCATGACGCACGAGGAGGCGGCGGTACATCTCGTCCGCGAATACGCGAACACCTATAACAAATATCCGTTTATGATATACCAGATACAGACAAAGGAGCGCGACGAAGCGCGTCCGCGCGGCGGTCTTATCCGCGTCCGCGAATTTACGATGAAGGACGGATATTCATTCCACACGTCGCAGGAGGACCTTGAGGATTATTACTACAAATGCCACAAGGCGTACGAGCGCATTTACGAGCGCGCGGGCGTTCCGGAGGTCATCTCCGTAAAATCCGATAACGGTATGATGGGCGGCTCCGTAAGCCACGAATTCATGCTTCTGACGCCGATAGGCGAGGACAGCATAGCGATATGCCCCGACTGCGGATACAAGAGCAATATGGAAGCGGCGGAAAGCATAACGGATACGGCGGATTACGGCGACGCCGCGCTTGAAAAGGTCGCCACAGGCGACGCGCATACGATAGAGGAGGTTTGCGCACTGCTCCACGCGGATGCGAAGCAGTCCTGCAAGGCGGTCGTTTATCAGAGAAACGCCGACGACAGCTTTGTCGTTATATTCCTGCGCGGCGACCTTGACGTCAACGAAACAAAGCTCACAAATCTGCTCGGTTGTGACGTTCATCCCGCCGCGATAGACGAGAACTCCGGCATCGCCGCCGGCTGCGTCGGACCCGTAAACTTCACCGCAAAGGCGACGGTCTTATACGACAATTCGCTCAAGGGCTGCAAAAATCTGATCTGCGGAGCAAACGAGGACGGATATCATTATAAGGGTCTGACGATGGAGCGCGACGTTCCGTCAGCTGAATTCCGCGACCTCTCAAAAATCGTAAACGGCGGCATCTGCCCGTCCTGCGGAAAAAAGAACATATATATTTCCCGCGGCGTCGAGGTCGGCAACATATTCATGCTCGGCACAAAATACACAAAGGCGATGGGTATGCAGTACACGGACGCGAACGGCGAGCTTCAGTATCCGATAATGGGCTGCTACGGCATAGGCGTCGGCAGACTTGCCGCGTCCGTATGCGAGGCGCATCACGACGAATTCGGTCCCATATGGCCCAAATCCATAGCGCCGTGGCAGGTGCATCTCTGCTGCCTGCGCGCCGACGACGCAGAAACGCACGACTGCGCCGACAAGCTTTACAAGCAGCTTGAGAACGCGGGAGTCGAGGTGCTGTACGACGACAGAAACGTATCGGCGGGCATTATGTTCTCCGACGCGGACCTGCTCGGCATACCTCTTCGCGTCATAGTCAGCCCGCGCAATCTGAAGGAAGGCGCGGTGGAGCTTGCCGCACGCGACAAATCCTTCCGCGATAAGGTCGCGGTCTCTTCCGCGTTTGATGAGATAATCAAGAAAATAAAGGAGTAAAGCTTTGAGGGAGGACAAAAATCCTCCCCTTGCTTTCTTACGGATATGATACGCAAACTGTCTCACTTTATCGGTGAGTATAAAAAAATAACGATACTGACGCCCGTTCTCATGGTGCTTGAAGTGCTGTGCGAGGTTTTCATACCGTTTCTTATGTCAAAGATAATAGACGACGGCATTAACAAAGGCGATATGGATTTTGTCGTCAGAACCGGTCTTCTGATGATGCTTATGGCGCTTCTGTCGCTCGTATTCGGCGCGGCGGGCGCGATACTCGCCTGCAAGGCGTCAGCGGGCTTTGAGAAAAATCTGCGCTACGGTCTTATGTCAAAGGTGCAGAAATTTTCGTTTTCAAACATAGACCGTTTTTCCACCGCGAGCCTCGTCACAAGGATGACGACCGACGTTTCAAACGTCCAGATGGCGTTTCAGATGATGATACGCATCTGCTTCAGAGCGCCGATCATGCTCGTTTCCGCGCTTGTAATGGCGTTCGTGACAAACAGACGTCTTTCGTTCGTCTTCGTTTTCGCCATAATCCTGCTCGGCGGCGCGCTTGCGCTTATAGTCACAAACGCTTTCCCGAGATTCAGATACGTTTTTGAAAAGTATGACGGCGTGAACGCCGGCGTTCAGGAAAATCTGACGGGGATACGCGTCGTAAAGGCGTACGTGCGCGAGGAGCACGAGACGAAAAAATTCCACAAAGCGTCGGAGTTTCTGTACAAATGCTTTGTCGCGGCGGAAAAGATTGTTATTATGAACGGTCCCGTTATGAATCTGACGATGTACGCCTGTATGATAGGCATATTCTGGTTCGGCGCTTCGCTCATAGTAAAAAGCGGCGGCACGGATATGACGGTAGGTCAGCTCTCCACGTTCATGGAATACACGATGAACATCCTGATGAACCTGATGATGATATCCATGATATTCGTTATGCTCACGCTTGCAAAAACGTCGGGCGAACGTATCGTCGAGGTGCTTGACGAAAAAATAGATCTGACTCAAAAGGAAAACGCGGAGAAAGAAGTCAAAAACGGAGAAATAGTTTTTGAAAACGTCGATTTCTCTTATTCAAACAACAAGGAAAATCTGAATCTTGAAAATATAAACGTAAGGATCCCGTCCGGCTCCGTCGTCGGCGTTATAGGCGGTACGGGAACGGGCAAATCCACGTTCGTTCAGCTCATACCGCGTCTGTACGACGTGACAGACGGCTCCGTAAAGGTCGGCGGCGTCGACGTGAGAGATTATGAATTGAAGGCTCTGCGCGACAAGGTCTCCATGGTGCTTCAGAAAAACGTGCTGTTCTACGGCACGATAGCGGAAAACCTCCGCTGGGGCAACGAAAACGCGACCGAGGAGCAGATGAGGCAGGCGTGCAGATCGGCTCAGATAAGCGATTTTGTCGAAAGTCTGCCGGACGGCTACAACAGCCACGTTGAGCAGGGCGGCACAAACTTCTCGGGTGGGCAGAAGCAGAGGCTCTGCATAGCGAGGGCGCTTCTCAAGGAACCGAAGGTGCTTATACTCGACGACAGCACGAGCGCGGTCGATACAAAGACGGACGCGGCGATAAGAAGATCCTTCCGCGAATACATACCGGACGTGACGAAAATAATCATAGCTCAGCGTATATCGAGCGTGGCGGACGCCGATATGATAATAGTGCTTGACGAGGGAAAGATAAACGACGTCGGCACTCACGAAGAGCTGCTTGAGAGAAACGAGATATACCGCGAGGTGTATGACTCGCAGATGAGAGGGGCTGATTTCGATGGTTGATAAAGCGAAGAAAACGAAAAACCCCGTAAAGACCCTCATAAGAACGCTCGGCTTTGTGGCGAAAGCATATCCGTTCCACTGCGCGGCGGTGCTTGTCTGTCTTATCGTGACGACGGTAGTCACGGCAAACGGAACGCTTTTCGTAAAACAGCTGATAGAACAGTACATACAGCCCATGCTCGACGGCACGCTTGAGCAGGAAGCGGGCTTTTCTCAGCTTGCGGTGCGTATAGCGCTCATCGCGCTCATGTACGCCGCGGGCGTGCTTTCCACGTATCTGTCAAACAGACTTATGGTCACGGCGACGCAGGGAACGCTCAAAAACGTGAGAGACACCCTGTTTGAGCATATGGAAAAACTGCCGATAAGCTATTTTGACAGAAACGAGCGCGGCGATATAATGAGCCTTTACACAAACGACACTGATACTCTACGTCAGCTCATAAGCCAGAGCGTGCCAAACATCATATCAAACGTGTCAACGGTCGTTGTCGCGCTTGTGTCCATGATCATCCTTTCTCCGCTTCTGACGCTCGTCGCGCTTATCGTCGTCGCCGCGGCAACGACGATAATGAGGATACTTGCGGGAAAGAGCGCAAAGTATTTCAGAAAGAGACAGAAAAACATAGGCGAGGTCAACGCGTACGTTGAAGAAACGGTCGAGGGACAGCGCGTCGTAAAGGTCTTCACGCACGAGGAAAAGATACTTGAGGCGTTTGCGGAAAAGAACGATACGCTGTACGACAGCACGCGCCTTGCAAACGGACTTGCAAATATAGTGATGCCCATAATGGGCAACCTCGGATATCTGAATTACGTTATAGTCGCCATTATAGGCGGTTATCTCGCGATAAACGGCGTCGGCGGATTTCAGATAGCCGCTCTCGTGCCGTTTCTGCAGTTCACGCGCCGCTTCAATATGCCTATCTCGCAGTTTTCTCAGCAGCTGAACTCCATAATCATGGCGCTTGCGGGCGCGGAGCGTATCTTCGCTCTGCTTGACGAGCCGATCGAACAGGACGGAGGCTACGTAACGCTCGTGAACGCAAGAGAGGATGAAAACGGAAATCTTACGGAATGCGAGGAGAGGACCGGCGTATGGGCGTGGAAGCATCCCCATTCCGCGGACGGCTCCGTAACGTACACGCGTCTTCGCGGCGATATAGTTTTCGAGCATGTTGACTTCGGTTACAATAAAGAAAAAACGGTGCTTCACGATATCAGCCTGTACGCGAGACCAGGTGAGAAGATAGCGTTCGTCGGCGCGACGGGCGCGGGCAAAACGACGATAACGAATCTTATCAACCGCTTCTACGATATTCAGAACGGAAAGATAAGGTACGACGGCATAAACATACAGAAGATAAAAAAAGCGGATCTGCGCCGCTCGCTCGGTGTGGTCCTGCAGGACACGCATCTGTTCACGGGAACCGTCGCCGACAATATAAGGTACGGCAAGCTTGACGCAACGGACGAGGAGGTCCACGCCGCCGCAAAGCTCGCGGGCGCGGATTACTTCATATCCCATCTGCCCAAGGGATACGACACGGAGATATCGGGTGACGGCGCAAATCTGTCTCAGGGACAGCGTCAGCTCATAGCGATAGCGCGCGCCGCCGTCGCCGATCCGCCCGTGCTCATACTCGACGAGGCGACCTCGTCCATAGACACGCGTACCGAGGCGATAGTACAGCGCGGTATGGACAGCCTTATGGAGGGCAGGACCGTGTTCGTCATAGCTCACCGCCTCTCGACCGTCAAAAACTCCTCCGTCATTATGGTGCTTGAAAAAGGCAGGATAATAGAACGCGGAAGCCACGATTCTCTGCTTGAGGATAAAGGCGTGTATTATACGCTTTATACGGGAAACAAAGCGGATGAGGCGACCGTCGGAAAAAGCGTCACGGAGTGACGGATGAGGCGAACCGGATCAGAACATAATAAACAGTTTTCGCACTCCGACCTTCCCCTCTTGGGGAAGGGGGACCGCTTGCGGTGGATGAGGCGAATATTTTATATTAAAACTTAAGAATTCAACTCCTTCAGTCTGCTCCGCAGACAGCTCCCTCTCTGAGGGAGCCTTTTTTTCTTCCCCCGTCGTGGCGCACCGTCGTTACCGCAGCTTCAAATCATATCCGCTTTTTTAAAAAAGAGCGGATTTTTTAACACGACAACGTAAAAAATTAACACAAAAAACTTAAAATCAAGAAAAAAGTCGCTTGATTAAATTTTAAATACTTTATATAATATACTATATGCTGAAATTATAATACCCGTAATAGTGTTTTGTATATTTTGCATAAATCATTATCATTTGAAAGAAAAGGAGGTGCTTTATGGAATTCTGGCAAATAATGGTTTGCGTGGGAGCGGGCGTTTTAGGCATCGTTCTGGGCGTGATCTTAGGCGTCGTGTATCGCAGAAAGGTCTCGGAAAAAGCGATCGGCTCGGCGGAGCAGAAGGCTAAAGAAATAGTTGACGAAGCGGAAAAAGAAGCTGAGACGAAAAAGAAAGAAGCCTTGCTCGAAGCAAAGGAAGAGATCCTGCGCAACCGTAATGAAGCTGAAAAAGAGCTCAAGGAGCGCCGCAAGGAAGTCTCACGGCTTGAAAGCCGTGCGGTAGCGCGCGAGGAAGCTCTTGAAAAAAAGCATGAAAGCCTCGATAAAAAAGAAGAGGTCCTGAACAAAAAAATCAAAGAAAACAGCGAGCTGACGGAGCAGATACAGCAGATAAAAGAGCGTGAACTGCAGATGCTTGAGCGGATAGCGGGTCTGTCCGCGGAAGAAGCGAAAGCGGAAATGCTCTCCGACCTTGAAAACGAGGTAAGGATAGAAAAGGCGCATAAGCTCCGCGAGCTTGAAGCACAGTTCAAGGAGGAGGCGGACGACAAAGCGAGAAGCATCGTGACGCTCGCCATCCAGAGAGTGGCGGCGGATCACGTCGCCGAAACGACGGTCTCCGTCGTCAACCTGCCGAACGACGAAATGAAGGGCAGGATTATAGGACGCGAGGGACGCAACATCAGAACGATAGAGACGCTCACCGGCGTCGACCTTATAATCGACGACACGCCCGAGGCGATAACGATATCGAGCTTTGACCCCGTAAGACGCGAGATAGCGCGTCAGACGCTTGAAAAGCTTATATCCGACGGACGCATTCATCCGACAAGGATAGAGGAAACGGTCGAAAAATGCAGACGCGACGTTGACGCGGCGATAAAAGCCGCCGGTGAAAAAGCGACGTTCGAGGTCGGCATACACGGACTCAATTCAGAGCTTGTCAAACTGCTCGGCCGTCTCAAATACCGCACGAGCTACGGTCAGAACGTTCTCAATCATTCCGTTGAGGTCGCTTATATCTCCGGCATAATCGCCGCAGAGCTCGGCACGGACGTCGCGCTCGCCAAACGCGCGGGCTTGCTGCATGACATAGGCAAAGCCCTGACGCAGGAGGTCGAGGGAAGCCACGTACAGATAGGCGTCGACATAGCCAAGAAGTACAAGGAAAACAAGGACGTTATCCACGCGATAGAAGCGCACCACGGCGACGTTGAGGCAAAGACGCTCACGGCGGTCATAGTTCAGGCGGCTGACGCCATATCCGCGGCGAGACCGGGCGCGAGACGCGAGGATCTTGAAAACTACATCAAGCGTCTGCAGAAGCTCGAGGAGATCGCCAAGAGCTTCCCCGGCGTTGAAAAATCGTACGCCATACAGGCGGGCAGAGAGCTCCGCATAATGGTCAAACCCGAGGAGGTAAACGACGAGAAAATGGTGCTCGTCGCGCGCGATATCGTAAAGAAGATAGAATCCGAGCTTGAGTATCCGGGACAGATAAAGGTCAACCTGATACGCGAGAGCAGATACGTGGACGTTGCAAAATAATGAAAAAAAGAGCCGCAAGGCTCTTTTTTTTCGCCTGCGCGGCGGGAGTCTGACGGACGTGTTTTTCAGCGCGGCCGGCTTTCAAATTTGGTCTTGACAAACGGGGCTGTTTGGTATATAATATATAAAAATTATTTTTTTTGAAAGGCAATTAAAAATGAAACGTACATTTGCAATAATACTTGCGGCGCTTTTGCTGTTTGCACTTGCCGCGTGCGGAAATGAAGCGGCTACGACCGCGGAGGTCACAAGCGGGAAAACGGAAACTACCGCGGAGAACATAACGGACGAAGCGACGACCGCCGCCGAGACAAAGACGGCTGAGACGACCGCGGAGCCCGAAACGACAGCGGACGTGACCACGGCTGAGGAGACTACGACGGCGGAAGAAACCACGACGGCGGAGGAGACGACGACTGCGGAGGAAACGACGACTGCTGAGGAGACCACCACCGCTAAGGAGACGACGACCGCCGAGGAAACGACCACGGCAAAGGAGACGACAACGGCTGAGCAGACCACCGCGGAGGAGACGACCACGGTTGAGCAGACCACGACGGCGGAGGAAACGACCGCGGCTCAGACGGTTCCGAAGAACGCTTACGAATTTGACGGCATATACGTGATAAAGCCCGACAATTACACGTTCAAGGAATTCAGCGGCTTCCCGTCCGGACTCCGCAACGGAGAAGCCGAGGGAACGTGCTTCTTCAATTTCGGCACGCAGCCCGTACAGGAGCCGATGACGGAGACCACCGCAAAGGCGTTTCTCGATTCGATGAGCGGTCAGATAGGCTCCGATTATGAATTGAGCGGCTTCAGATCTTACGAAGTCGACGGTCATACCGTCACAAAGCTCGACTACGTTTGGGGCAACGGCGGCGCCATTGCGCAGTCGCTTGTAAAAATACATTTCGACGACAAAACGATACAGATACAGATGGCGACGCTTACGTCCATATCCCAGGGCGTGCCGGAGTTTGACGCCATTATAGAAACTCTCGGAATAATCGGATAAAGAGGACAAAACAATGATGAAGGTAACTTCCATAAGAGAAATATTTGAAAAAGCCAAAGAGCTGACGGATCAGACCGTCGTAACGGGCGGCTGGATAAGAACGGCGAGAAGAAGCAAAAACGTCGGCTTTATAGAGCTTACGGACGGAACGTGCCAGAGCACGCTTCAGATCGTCTATTCGCCCGGGCTTCCGGACGTTGAAGCGGTAGACGCGCTCTGCACCGGCTCCTGCGTGATAGTCACGGGCAAGCTGATACACACGCCCGGCAGTCAGCAGTCGTATGAGATACACGCCGACAGGATAGATATAGAGGGCGCGTGCGACCCGAGCTATCCTTTGCAGAAAAAGCGCCACGGCTTTGAATACCTGCGCACAATACCGCATCTCCGTCCGAGGACGAACACGTTCTCCGCGGTCTTCAGAGTGCGCTCCATACTCACGTTCGCGATACACAAGTATCTGACGGACAGAGGCTTTGTCAACGTAACGACGCCGTGTATCACCACCTCCGACTGCGAGGGCGCGGGCGAGACGTTCCGTATCACCACGATAGATCCCGCAAACGTACCGCTTGACGAGCAGGGCAACGTTGACTATACGAAAGACTTTTTCGGCAAAAAGACGTATATGACCGTCAGCGGTCAGCTGAACGTCGAGCCTTTTGCGCTCGCGCTCCGCAACGTTTACACGTTCGGCCCGTCGTTTCGCGCCGAAAATTCAAACACGCCGCGCCACGCCGCCGAATTCTGGCAGGTCGAGCCGGAAATGGCGTTCTGCGACCTTGACGGACTTATAGCGACGATCGAGGATATGACGAAATATATAATCGGCTACGTTATGGAGCACTGCCCGGACGAGCTTGCGTTTTTTGACAAATTCATCGAGCCGGGGCTCATAAAGAAGCTGCAAAAGACCGTCTCCTGCGATTTTGCGCGCATTACGCACAAAGAGGCGATAAGGATACTGAAGGAATCCGGCAGACAGTTTGAGATACCCGTGACGGACGACTGCGCAATACAGACGGAATACGAGAAATACCTCGCTGAGGAATATTTCGGACGCCCCGTTTTCGTCACCGATTACCCGAAGGGACACAAGGCTTTCTATATGAAGGTCAACGACGACAACGAGACGGTCGCAGCGACGGACCTGCTTTTCCCGGGTCTCGGGGAAATAGTCGGCGCGTCGGAGCGCGAAGCGAGATACGACGTGCTTTTGCAGAGGATAAACGAAATGGGGCTCGATCCCGAAGAATACGGCTGGTATCTTGACCTGCGCCGTTACGGCACGGCTACGCACAGCGGCTTCGGTATGGGCGTTGAGAGAATGATGCGCTTTATAACGGGTATAGATAACATAAGAGACGTTATAGCGTATCCGAGAACACCGAAAAATGCGGAATTCTGAGCTTAAAGACAAAGGACCGGCGCTTATTACCGGAGCCGCGCGAGGACTCGGTTTTGCGCTTGCTTCGGAGCTTAAAAAACACGGTTTTGAGCTTATAATAACGGGACGCGACGAAAAAAGAACGAAAGCATCGGCGGAAAAGCTCGGAGCCGCGTATTACGTGACCGACCTGTCCGTACCCGGCTCTGCCGGAGCGCTTTATGAAAAAGTCAAAGCGGACGGATATTCGCCGTCCGTGCTCGTCAACAACGCGGGCTTCGGCGCCGCGGGAGAAGCGTGGAAGGTATCAAAGGAAAAGGACAGAGACCTGATAGCCGTTAATATCACGGCGGCGACTGAGCTTTCAAAGCTGTTTTTGTCCGACGCCTGTGAACGCGGATACGGGGCGCTCTTGAACGTCTGCTCCATCGCGGCGTTCCAGCCGGGACCTTATACGGCGTCTTATTACGCGTCAAAAGCGTATCTTTACAGCTACACGCTCGCCGCGCGCGAGGAAGCGAAGGAATACGGCGCGTCGGCAAGCGCGCTCTGCCCCGGTCCGCTCGATACGGAGTTTTTCGATAACGCGGGCGCGACCAAACCGGGTATGAGTCTGCCGCCAGAAAAAGCCGCGCGGTACGCGGTAAATCGGTTTTTGAAGGGCAAAAAAACGATAATCCCGGGCTTTTATATGCGTGTCACGCGGATTTTGCCGTCTTCGCTCAAAACGAAATTCGTGGCGAGGATGAAGATAGCTAAGAATTAGGAATTGCAGGGGCGGGCATTGCTCGCCCGCTTTAATAATAAATGAGGTGTCGCTGACGCGACGAATATGGTGGGTTCCCGCCCCTCATGGCTCGGCTGCCGCCTCACCACCCCCCATACCCCCCTGTCCCCTCCCGTGAACCCCCGCCGCTTTTCGCGGCGGGGAACCCCGGCTCCCGTCATTCTTCGAATGAGGGGGACAACTCCGACCTTCCCCGATTGGAGAAGGGGGACCGCGCCGGGGTTCCCCGCCGCGAACTTGAGAGCGGTGGGGGTTCGCGGGTAGCGGTGGATGAGGCGAATACCAAACGGCGGAAGCAGGATCCCGTCCTACAGACTTTTCACATTCTGCGCAAGAGAAACACAAAAGGCGATCTTTTTGACCGCCTTTATTTATTCCTTGTTTTCATGTTCCGCCATAGCGGAACATCGCATTCGGCGCCGAGGGGGGTGGCGCCCGAATGCGCGCGGGGGCGATCTCTGCTCCACTGCATCGAAAAAGGGTATTGACAAAATAAAAAAACGTGATATAATAATCACTAAAAAAAGCGCAGGAACGAGGGGATTTTTAAACCGCCGTCGGGATCGGGTCAGATTATAAATCCGGTCATTTGCGCAAAAGCCAAGGGGGTCAATATGGATTACAAAAGAGTTTTGACTATACAGGATATATCATGCTTCGGGCAGTGCTCGCTTACCGTTGCGCTGCCTATATTGTCAGCCGCGGGCGTTGAGACGGTGATACTGCCGTCCGCGGTACTGTCAACGCATACGGGCGGCTTCAAAAATTTCACGTTCCGCGACCTTACGGACGATATACCGAAGATAGCGGAGCACTGGAGATCGGAAGGCATAAGCTTTGACGCGATATACACGGGTTATCTCGGATCGGTCCAACAGATAAACCAGGTCACAGACATAGCGAAAACGCTGTCAAGACCGGGCGCCGCGCTCGTCGTAGATCCCGCCATGGCGGACAACGGCAAACTGTACGGACTGTTTGACGATAAGTACGTGCAGGAGATGAAGAAATTAGCGTTCAACTGCGACATAATGCTGCCGAACATAACGGAGGCGTCGTTTTTAACCGGCGTTGAATACAGGGAAAACTACGATCGCGCGTATATAGACCGTATGTTTGACGCGCTTGTCAAAAACGGCTCGAAGACCGTGGTCATCACCGGCGTAAGCTATAACGAAAAAACGACCGGCGTCGCGGTGCTTGAGAACGGCGAATACTCGTATTACGAGCATAAAAAGCTCCCCGTTTCGAGCCACGGCACGGGCGACGTCTACGCTTCGGCTTTCGTCGGCGCGTATATGAGAGGCAAACCTGTCTTCGACGCCGCCGCGATAGCCGCCGATTATACCGTCAGGTGCATAGAAAACACGATAGGCGACGATTCCCACCGTTACGGCGTGAAATTCGAGCCGGTATTGCCGTATCTGATAGAAAGAATAAATAAATAAAGATGACCGGACGGTTTTTTACAGCCGTCCGGTATTTTTATGCTTTTCAAAAGGCTCATCTTCCAAAGGGATTTGCTCGCCGTATAACGCCGTCTCCTAAAACTCCCGTTTCAACCCGCTCACAACGGGCGTTTTTCTTACCGTTACAGTCGAATATACGGACGAGAGGGCGCATAAAATGAAGTTTGCGGCGATGCATATCAAAAGCGCCTCAAACGGGAAGGCGAACATGACAAACGCGCCGAAGGAATAGATTATATACATCGCAAGGTCTGACAAAAGCGACGCGGCGACCGTCCAAACGGTAAGATTTATAAACAGGTAAAGTGAGGACAGAGTTGATAACTCGGATAAATCCGACAGCGACGCACCGACGGAGCGGAGGATCGCGTAATCGCTTTTATGCTCGTACGCCGCCGCTGCCGACGCGCAAAGCGCCGATACGGCGCACAAAATGAAAACGAACGCGCACACGGCGGCGATATACGGAAACGGAGGCAATTGATACGGTATCTCCCTCTGCAAACCCGACTCCTGACTGTTATAAACGAGCGAGGAGTACAGAAAAACGAATAATGATTCCGAGAAGACCGCGCCGAATATAATCGTGCGGTTTTTGCTTTTCTCGTTTGTGTATAACTGCCCCGCGAGCTTTCCTTTATACCCGAAAAGCCGTGACAATACGCGGCTCGCGAGACTTTCACGCAGGGAAACGTTGATTTTTATCTGATATTTAAGCGCGGTTATTACGTTCATACGGCTGAATTTCGCCGCGGGTATAAGCGACGATATTACGACCGCGGCAACGGCTACGAAAAACGAAACAAACGCCGTTGGATATGAAAAGTCGTAAACGTACGCGCGGTTTAACTCAGGTAAAACGAATTTACAGAACGTGTCGGACGCAAAAGCGCCGAGGACCGTACCGACGGGCGCGGAAATGAGCGCGTAAACAGACGCTTCTAAGCATAAAACGGCGGTCTTCTGCCCGCCGTCCGCGCCGCACGACGATAAAACGCCGAGCAGATGAATGCTCCTGCTGTAACATACGGACAGCGCCGAGCATATCATCGCACACCCCGCGGCGATGACTGCCGACGAGAGCAGGAAAGTGAAGACGAAAGTCTGTATAAGCTTTGTCTTGTCGCCGTTTGCGTCGAATATGCCGAATTTATTAAACTGCATCGCAGCGCAAAAGATAAATGATATAAGCGCCGTCGCGGCGGCGACGCACAGGGCGACGAGCGGTATGGAGCGTTTTCCCGCGCGAAACGCGGCAAAGGACATTTTTAATATCGCCATTCTATTCACCCGTGTCCGATACTATCGCGCCGTCTTCAATTCCTATCTGTCTGTCGGCGTACGCGGCGACGCGGACGTCGTGCGTTACAACTATAACCGTCTGCCCGTATTCCGTTACGCACCGCTTCAAAAGCTCCGCCACATTTTCCGTGTTTTTGCTGTCGAGGTTTCCCGTGGGCTCGTCCGCCAAAATCACCGGCGCGCACGTCATCACGGCGCGGGCGACGGCGGCGCGCTGCTGCTGACCGCCCGACAGCTGCATAGGATAGTAAAACTCGCGGTCGTGCAAGCCCGTGAGTTTCAGAATTTCGTCAAGCCTTTTTTCGTCCGGTCTTCTGCCGCCGAGCAGAAGCGGGAGCAGTATATTGTCGCGGACGTTAAGCATAGGTACGAGGTTGTAAAACTGATATATAAGGCTGACGCACTCGCGGCGGTATTCCGAAAGCTGCTTTTCGGTTTTCTTTAAAACGTCCTCGCCGTTGAAATAAAGCCTGCCGGAATCCGGTCGATCAACGCCGCCTAAAATATGTAAAAGCGTCGATTTGCCGGAGCCGGAGCTGCCCGTGACCGCGACAAAAGCACCGCTTTTTATTTCAAGAGACACGTTGTCAAGCGCGGTGACGGAGCCTATTCCGTCGCCGTACTTCTTTGTCAGATTTTCGGCTTTGATTATTGCCATAATAATTCCTTTTTTTATAACGTTCCGCCTTATCCATTCCTCCGCCGCGCTGCCCCATCAATTTCTTCGGAGATTGAGGGAGGGGGCCGGAGGGTTCCCCGCGTGACATGGTCACGTGGGGGTTCCGGAGGGGAACAGGGGGGTATGGGGGGTTGGCGCGGTACGCGCCGTGAGGGGTGGGAAACCCACCATTTTTGTCGCGTCAGCGACACCGCTTTATTTTATAACATTCCTTTTTATCCACTCCGCCGCGGCGAGGAGGGGGGTGGTTTTCGGCATGATTTGATTTGTTATGCCACGCAGGGTCAGATATTCCGTTATATACGGAAGCATAAGCGGGTTTTTTCGCTTTATATCGTGCAGAATCACGCCGCCCGAAAAGGTATAGGGCGTGTTTTTGTCGAGCCCGAATTTGTTATATCCCGTCTCGGCGGTCGTTGCGAGAACGTAACCGGAGTTTTTGAAGATAATCTTTGCAATCTTGTCGCCCTTATCCGCCGCCTGCTCGCACTCATAGCAGAAATCGGCGATGTTTTTCTGCGCCTGCGGCGTTTGATAAACGCCGTAAACGGAGCCGCGGAACGTGTCTGACGGGTATTTTTTCCGTAAAAGCTCCGTCAAAAGCGTCTTTTCACCGCGCCCCTCGTACTCGGCTATCGCCGCGTTTATAGCGTCGCGGCCTATGGCAAAGCCCGAGCCCTCGTCGCCGAGCAGGGGACCGTAGCCGCCCATGATATCGAGCGTTTTTCCGTCTTTTATTATATACGCGTCCGCGCCCGTGCCGGAGAGGATGAGCACGCCGTCGCCGTAAATCCCCGCGGAATAAAGACCGAGAGTCCCCTCGTCGACCTCGCGCGCCTCGCAGCCGAATGCTTCGGAAAACAGCGCCGTGTTGTGCATGAAATATCCGGCGCAAAGCTGCGCGTCAAAATCGCCGACCGTCTCCGTCAGCCTGTTTTTCGCCTCGGTTATTATGCTTTTTATCGTTTCTTCGTCCGTCGTCTTGCGGTTGATGCCGCCGGGCTGACGCACCGTCGCGATCACCTCGCCGCTCTGCGAGACGGCGGCAAGATCGAGCTTTGTTCCGCCGCCGTCAACGGCTATATATATTTTCTTCATTATTTTACAACGTAGGAGTACATAAAGCGGCCGCCCGGCGCCGTATCGCCGTTTGAATAGAAGTCCATTACGTCTCCGTCATTCTGCATATTGTCGTTCCACTTGAAGTTTACGGTGAATTTGTCGCCCGTTATGCCGAGATAGGATTTCGGTATCTTTACCACAAGATAATTGTCCGTGACCTTATACGATACCTTGCCGACCATGCTGAAATTCCAGCCGCCCGTGCTCCTCTCGAGCGTCGCCTGCGTGGACGTGGGAGTTACGCGGTTGAGCACGTATTCAAAGCCCTCCCAGTTCTTGTCCGAGCTGCCCGTATCTATGAACAGTCTCATCCACGCTTTGTCCGTGTACGGCGTGACGTTCTTTTCGCATTCGACCATAAAGTAAAGATTGTCCGCGTCGCGCGTGACCTTTGCGCCCGTGATGTCGTTTCTTCCCGTGGTGTTTTCATAATGCGTGCCGATATATCCGCCGCTGTTTCTGTCAAACGTGTTGTTCTTATACGCTATATAGTACGGTCCGACGCCGTCCCACTGTGAAACGCTTCCGTTCACGTTTATCGTTTTCTCTGCGGACGCGGCGGGCACGGCTCTCGTACCCTTGAATTTTCTGATATACGACACGAGCTGATAATAATAGTGATCCTTCAGATCGCCGTCAGACGGCTCGATGTCTCTGCTGTACTCGTCGTTGAACTCGTCCGGGAACGCGTTTGTGACGCCCTGCCACGTGGGCTGTTTGCCCGCGACCCACTCGTTCCAGCCGGTGACGAAGACGAAATCGACGTCCTGCTTTATCGCGTATTCCCATTGCTCCGCAAAGTTTGCGCCGTAGAGCTTTGCGTTCTCTCTCGTATCATAGCCCTTTGACGTGTAAGTCCTGCCGAAAACGTTGGTGCCGTTCATGGCGGTCAGGCCGGCGGATCTGCTCCAGTTCTGCGCCACGCCGACAGTCGTCTGCTTAAGTCCGTTCGGGTCCGTATATACGGCCTGCGGATATTTTGCAAGCCAGCCCCATTTCGTCGAGTTGTTCTGCGAGCTTGCGTTGTACTCGGGCACGCCCTGTCTGAACGTGAAGAATTTGTATATTTCGTCGTCAAGCTCGTTCGTTCTGTTCAGACCCGTGTTCGGTCCCATCATAAGCGGCTTGCCGTTCCAGTAGAACCAAAGCTCGTTGTAGCCCGAATCCCTGTACGCCGTCTGATATATCTCGCGCAGCTGTATCGCGGCGCTGTTTGTATCGCCGAACGGGAGCAAAAACGATATTTTCGGCGTCCTTACGCCGTCCTCGCGCGCTTTTTTATAGACCTCAAGGAGCGTCATATACGACTCGCGCCAGGTGAACGTGCCGTTCGTGTTGTCGAATATCACGACGTCTACGCCCGCGTCGGCAAGCAGTTCCGCGTGCTTGCGAAGCACCCACCTGTCAGTCGTGGTGTAGTAGCCGTAAACCGGCTTGTTCCAGAAACAGCCGTGATAAGCGGGTATCGTTGACCATACGCTGTGATCGTGATTTGTTATCGCGTCGGGATGTTCGCTGCAGATATCCTGCAGGTTTACGGGATAATAGTTCTTCGCGTGCTCTACGTGCCACGTCCAGTAGAATATACCCACGTATTTTCCGTCCTTTACGCCGCCTGTTTCCGCGTTTGTCGGAAGAATCCTGCCGAGACCGTCGGTCGCAACCCAGGTGTCCGGCATCGCGTCGCGCTCGGACAGAATCGGCGTGTCGTCCGGCTCGGGCGGAGCGATGCCGCCGCCCTCGGTTTTCGCCTGATCGAACAGCGGATCGTCGTTTCCCGCGGCGTGGACTGTCATTGCGAGCTCTCCGGCGATCTCTATCCCGCTTTCGGTGAATATCGATTTGGAAACGTTTGACGGATAAAGCCATACGCCGACCGTCTCCGTCGGCTCGCTGAACACTACCAGATAATCGCCGGGTTCCTGCACGGCAAACGACAGATCGAGCCATGCGTTGTCCTGATAGTTTTCAAACATTTTCGTCGCTATGACGCCCTCGTTCATCGACTCGCGCACGGACGAGGAGTATTTATAAAGCGAAAGCCGCATATTGCCCACGTTGTTGCTCCAGGACGGGCACCACGCGGAGATCTTGTCAAATCTGGAATTTATATGGAAATGCTGGGAGAAATAGTTTCCGGAATTCAGCTGCAGAGCCCTTTTGTTTGCGTCGGTCGTTCTGTCGTACATATCCGCGGTGCGCCACGTCTCCGACTGCGTCGGATCGCTTGTCGCCTCGCTCACGTATCTGAACAGAGCCGTCACGTCCTTGTTGTTGACGGAGCCGTCGCCGTTCACGTCGATGTTATCCTCCGCCACGGGCTGATCTACGCCGCTGACGTGCCTGAAAAGCATGACGACGTCCTTGTTGTTGACGAGACCGTCGCCGTTCACGTCGCCTCTTATCTGCTCTTTTATCGGTGAAACGAACGTGCTTTCGTCAAACGGCGGGACGTATACGAACGCGCGCCAGAATTCCTCCTTTGTGCCGTCCGCAAAATGCGCGAACAGCTGTACCGTGGTAATGCTCGCGGGATCTACCTCCACGGGTATCTTGAAGCGGTAATCAAATTCGCCGGGTCCCGCCTTTTTCACCGCCGCCTCGGCTTCGATCTTGAAAGAGGCATGAGAGTTCGACCATTCCGGATTGCCCTCCTGAACGTAGGAAAAGCTCACTATGTCTGAGCCGTCCGCGGAGACCCAGCCCCAGAATATCGCACAGCGTGAATTCTGCGGAAGATGCGGAGTGTCTATATTTTCCGCCTTGCCGCCGCAGGTTATATACGATTTTTCGTCGCTTCCGTTAGGCTTGAGACCGTAGCGCACTTCATCGTAGCTCACCTTGACTATGTGATTGAAGCGCGAGGTCACGACCTTTTGATAATCCCGCTCGGCCGCCTCGCCCCAAACGGGCAGAAAAGAGACGAGCATAACGAGGATAAGCGCGATTGCCGCTGTTTTTTTCACTTTGTTTCTCCTTTTTTCTTTTTGAGTATGAGTATGACCGCGCCGCAGAGTGCGAACATGGCTATTATTACGAATATGGCGGTGAGATAAAGGCTCGCCCTGTCGCCGCCGCCGTCCGGCTCCGTCTGCGCCGCCGTGGTTTGCGGCGCGGTGTCGAAGACCTCGGACTCGGGCTCGGGCATCGTCTGTATCTCCGCCTCCGTAACGGATTCACTTGAGTTTTTGTCCTCCGTGTAGACTCCGAGAACGCATAGACGCGGCGTTGTGCCGGAAACAGGATCGTCAAACGACAGGACCGCTCTTTGCACCGCTCCCGCGCTTTCGTTTACGGGAAGCGCGACGGCGGTTATTTCGCCCGAATTCAGCTCCGCACAGCCGACGGATAATCCGCGGTCGCCGTAAACGGTTATTTTCACAGAGGCGGTCGCAGCGTCCTCGGACAGATAGTCAGTGTAAAGCCTGAAATACAGGACGTTATACGTCTTTTTCGTGTCGAATACGTATGAGGCGTAACCCGACAGACCTTCGGAGAAGTCGAACGCGGCGCCCGCAGCGGGCTCTCCGTTCAGCTCGTCGCCGTATATGTTCTTGCAGCAGCCGTAAGCGGACCAGCCGTCCGTCGTCTCCCCGCCGTACAGCGTTGTGACAGCCGAAGGAAGAGAAGAGGGCGGAAGCAGCCCGAGATCGTCATAAGACCTTGACGGCGCTTTTATATTTTTGAAGTATGACGATACGCCGCCCGGGAATATATCCGCGCTCATCGCGTCCGCGAGAGTCAGACCACGCGTCGTATCAATAACGGAGAACAGCTCGCAGAGTCCTTCGTCCTCCGCGCCGATACCGGCGCAAACGGACGCGCATTCGCCGCAGCCGTAATACAGACGTATAAGATCCTCCGTACCGTTCACGGCGCAGCGCACCGCGACGGGAAAACCGCAGGCGGTAAGCGTTTTTGCCGCCTCGTTTGCCGTCTCGGCGTCTTCCGTTTCGGTGTAAAGCGTGAGACGGGACGGATCTGCGACATCCTTTGAAAGCATTTCCGCAAAATCCGCCGCCCCGTCGTACGATACGGGCGCGAAAACGGATACTCCGTATACAGAAAGCGCGTTCTGCGCGGAGATCATCAGGGACGAGGCGTATTTTTCCGCTCTGTCCGGCGTAAGACCGCGCATTGCGGATAACGGAGCCGAATTGAGTATCCCGCACGGGATCACAGCGCGGACGGTGTTTTTGTATCTTTCCGCAAAGAACGAAAGCAGTGACAGATAAAAATCCGCGCCCTCCGCCGTCGTTATATCCGGGAGAATATCGTCTCCTTCGGCGAATAAGTATTTATCGCTGTTTGCAAACGCGCCGTAGTTGAATTTCAGAACCGCGCAAACGCCCTCTGAGGCGCAGCGCGAAACGGCTTCGTCAAGCGATCCGACAACGTCGTCCGACAGATTGAATTCAACGCCCGCCGCCTCAAACGACGCTGCGCCGGCGTCCGAGAACAGGGAGGAGACGTTTACGTCCATATAGACGGTCCCTGGCATAAGCGAATGTATCAGCTCCGCGTCGCCGCTGTATAACAAGCCCTTGTATTTTACCGAAGGCACGGGAAGCGGCCTGTCCGAAGTATATGAAACGCCGGCATCCTCGTATCCGTTTTTGCCCTCGTATCTTACGAGGTATTTGAAGTAAGCGTTATTTGTTTTGCCGTCGTATCGCGGTATCTCGAACCGGAACGTGCCGGAAACGGCGGCGGTGCGGTACGGCTGTGCGTCCATATCGCCGGGAAGCTCCTCGTCGACTCCGGGAGCGAGACGGTACAGACATATCCTCTCGGACGACGCGGGAAAATCGGGCAGAGAGCCCGAGACCGTTATCGTCTCACCGGATACGCGGGCGCTCACCTTGCCGTTGTATTCCGCGGGAAAACGGTATGAAGCAAACGATATGCTTTTTATCCTTATGCTTCCCTCGACGGAGCCGGAAAGCTCCATGCGGAACGACGATACCGTCGTTCCGGACTGAAAGCCGCCTATGCCGAAGCAGTAAACGTTTTCGCCCGGCAGAAGAGAGAGAGTTTTTGAATTGTTGTCGGAATAGTTTATCTGTCTGTCAAGCTTGAATCGGACCGTTAACTTATCCGCGGTGCTGTCGTTTATCAGCCTTACCGCAAGGGCGTTGTATAAGCCGTTTGTCATATAACCGCATTCGGAGCTTTCAAGCGTGCTGTTCTGACCCGTGGGGGTGAAAACGAGCGCGTCGTCCGTATAGCTTATCTCCGCTCTGTTCGCCGTGAAAGCCGATGCGAAATACGGAAGCCTGTCGGGCAGTCCGTCGACCTGCGCGGTGTGAACGCGGTCGATCCTGCATCTCACGCGGACGGTCTTGTCCGAGACGGCGGAAACGGATACGCGTATATCCCTGACCGTAAGCGTCGCGGCAGGATCTACGGGCAGATACGCCGCGCACCACTGTCCCGAGGGCAAAGGCGAGGTGCCCGTCACCGTTTTTTTGTCGCCGTCAAGCGTTACGGTCACGGTAAATTCCGCATCCGGCGCGTCCTCGACGTACAAGCATACGCAGAGCGAGCGCGTCTTTGACGTGTTTCTTTTTTTTACGGGCGTCAGCGTTACTCCCGCCCTGTCGTTTGCCGTAAGGGAAAGACATTTTTCGCCCTCCAGCGCGCCGGAGGACGGCGCCGCTATCGTTCCGGCGTCCGGTCTGCGTTCCGCCTCGTCCGCTTCAAAGCCGTCTATCATAACGGCGGTGCAGAGCTCGGCCTGCTCCTCCGTAACGGCGGATACGTTTAAAACGCTCCGTTCGACGGGAACCGACGCGGCAAAAGAGAGAGGACACAGCGCCGTTATCATAAATATGACAATAAATAATATCGTTAAAATCTTTTTCATAACCTCATTTTAACATAAAAATATAATATATAAAGTGGTATATTGTAAACAATGGACGCCTTCAAAAACAAAAAATTTACATTATTTTACCTATTTTCCGACACACAGGTATTGCATTAGCGGAATTTATATTGTATAATATACGCTGAAATCTGAAGATGAAAGGATATATAAAATGTTTTTCAATCTTTTAGCGGCACCCGCCGCGGAGGGCGGCAACCAGTGGCTCCAGCTTCTCCCGACGGTAGGTATAATCCTCGTACTCGTGGTCGGATTTTATTTCCTTATGATACGTCCGCAGAGAAAGCGCGAGAAGGAAGAAACGGAAATGAGAAGCAGTCTTTCCGTAGGCGACGAGATAACCACCACGGGCGGCATAGTAGGAAAGATACTTGTCGTTGACGACGATACGGTCGTAATAGGCACGTCGGTAGACTGCACTAAGCTGCGCATAGTAAAGGGCTCCATCGCACGCGTTGACAAAAAGATCGGAGAGCCTGCCAAAACAGAGGAAAAGAAGTAATAAAACAAAAAAGCGCCTCATATCATTTATCAAAAGACTGATAAACGGTAGGAGGTCGTTTTTTTATGGAATTTGATAAGGAGAAAAAATCGCTCGATATGCTCGCTTCCGCCGCCGTCGGCGGAGCTTCCGCGTCAGTTCTCGCCGTTCTGCTTCTTTCCGTCACGGCGGCGCTGACGCTTTTTTCGCCCGATCCCGCGTCTCTTTCGTGGCTCGGCTTTGCAATAAACCCGGTGTGCGGCTTTACCGGCTCCTTTATCGGAGCGCGCCTGACTGAAAAACGGCCGTTCGTCGCGGGAGTTATAAGCGGCGCGATGTTCACGGCGACCGCCGCCGCCGTCGCGCTGATAATATCGGGCAGGCTCCACCCGGCGTTTATTCCCGCCGCCGCCGGCGCCGCCGTTTTCGGCGCTTTCTGCGGAAGCGTCAGAAGAAGCGGGGCGAAAAGGATACCCGCGTTTGACGAGAGGGAAATAAGAAATATAAGAAACTGAAAAGGACCGCCCCGCAAAGGGACGGTCCCGTTCGGCAAAAAAAGGGGATCGCTCCCCTTTTTTTACATTTCAGGCGTCCAGTAGTTCTGACCGTATATATCGGTAAAGCGGAATACCGCGCTTGTTTTCGTGCCGTCGGGCAGGTAGACGTTGCTTATTTTCGGCTTTCCGTTTACGGTGTACTGTTCACCCAGCATATAGCTGTCTTTGAACGTTCCGTCGTAGGAATAGTAATCGCAGAGGAAGTCTATTTTATCTCCGTCGTTCAGCCCCGTCAACTCCTTCGCCACGGTGTCCGTCTCGTTGTTCTTATAGTCGTATCTCGCGCCCGCTATATATCCGTACGGGTTTTCGTCGTCGAATATGACGATAAGGTCGGCTCTGTCGCCGTTTAAAAGGACCGGTATCCTGCCGCTTATCCTGTAATCCTTATCGCTCTTCCAGTACGTATCGGTATGATAATACGCGACGATCTGACCGTCGACCGCAAGCCACGATCCGTCAAATTCTCCGATGAGGTTCCAGTCGTCGTCGAAGTCGAATTCGTTATCGAGACCGAGGTCTATAAAGCCCTCTCCGTCGTCTATGAAAACGTTCTTTTCAAGGTCGGAGACGAGCTTCCACTGCTCCGCGTCAAGCGACATCACCTTTTTGCCGTTTGATATCTTCCATCTGAGTTTTGAGCTGTCAAACTGGTTTTTCGCTATGTAGGAGGTCGCGGCGTTAGTGTCGAGCACCTGCAGATATTCGGAATCCCTGCTGCCGCCGAGAAGATTGCCGAGCAGGCTCGATATCATATCCTCGGACTGGGTGCCGGAGGAGGTGAAGTTTCCGAGGAGCGAGGATAGCGGCGAGGAGCTTCCGCCCGATACCGTCTGTCCCGCCGTCTCATATCCGGCAAACTGTCTTATGCATTCCGCGTATTCCTTGTCCATTCCTATCTGATCGTACGTCGCCACGGCGGTGTCCACCTTTGACGGACTGTTGTACGGGAAGTATATCGACAAGCCGTAGGAGTTGGTCATCTCGGTCGAGGTGCGGTTGTATTTTACCGCTGAAAGTATGACGTCTGCAAGCGAACCGCCCTCTTTTGTGTTCAGATTCTTTGCAAAGTGAACGAGGTCCACAAGGTCGCGCTTTGACGATACGGCAAATTCCCTCGTACTGCTTCTCGCGTCGGAAACGGTCTTGTAATCGTTCGATTTTATAAGCGCCGTGGTGGAGGACGCGAAATCCTTCAGACTCTGCGGGACCGTCTTTTCAAGCTCCGCCAGATCTATCAGGGAAAGCGTGGTCTTCTGTCCCGAGCACTGTCTGCCGCACGTATCGACGAAATCGTCCACTATCATCTTTCCTATTTCCGTCGTCGGCATCGACGTGTTCTTTGATAGCTCGGAGAGCCATCTCGTATAGTACCAGCCTATTCCGGGCTCCGTCTCCTCGCTCGCTATGAGATAATCGGCGTGCTTTGTGAGCATCAGCGCGTTTTCCGCCGTCGCCATAAGGCAGGCGTCAAAGCCGACGAAATCAAATTTCACGCCCGCGCTCGTAAGCGCGTTGTTTATGCCGCCTATGCCCATCGCGCCCTTCGATGTGTTGAGCTGGTCATATCCGAAGCCGCCCGTCGTTCCGCCGCCGTGATCCCAGAGGACGAGGAAATATCTGTCAGCCGCATAGTTATTTTTGCAGTAGGTTATGAAAGACGAAAGCGTTGAAGGATCCGTTATCGCGCCCCTGCCGTTGTCCGCGACGAGGCGCTTCAAACCGCCGTTTTCTATTTTATAGATCTGATTTACCGTGTTGCTTATTCCCTGGGTCTTCCATTCCTTGCAGCCGCCCGTGAGAACGATTATATTGACCTTGTCGGACAGCGCGGCGTTCGCCATTTCCTTCAGGTCGTTCGACGCCATGCCGCTCTTTGATTCAAGGTCCGTGCCGCACATATAGACCATCATAGTTACTTTGTCGGCTCCGCCGCCTCTGACCGCGGTGTATTTGCTTCTCGCGCCGGGCGCAACGCTCGTATTGAGGGACGAGCCGTTGTTCGCTATGTCAAGCCATCCCGACGAGACGTTTGACGACGTAAACGACGAAAGAATACTTGAAAGACCGGATAGGCCCGTGTTCGTATTCGTGTTTGTGTTCGTCGGCACCTCCGGCGAATTGCCGAACATATTGCCGAGTATACCGCTCAGTCCCGTGCCGCCGCCTATCAGCACTACCGCGACGGCTATGATTATTCCTATGAGCTTGCCTTTTCCGACGCCGGCTCTCATTCCTCCGTCGCTTCCGTAGCTCTGCGAGGTGCCGGGTCTGCCGGAATATCCGCCCTGACTGCCCACGGGACCCGTGCCCATGCCCGAGCCGCGGCGGTACGCGCCCGTGCCCTGTCCCGTTATATTTTTTTGTCTGCCTCTCGGTCTGTTATCGTCAGCCATTTCTGTTCCTCCGTAATATATGGTAATATGATTTTACACCTTTTTTTTGTAAAATGCAAGAGGAAAAAAGAAAAAAGCGGTGTGTCGCGATAAAAAATCGCGCATATAATGGTATCGGTGCGCCTTAAAGCCGCGCACGGAAAGGATTTTTTTGATATGGCAACCTTTACAAACCAGGCGTTACTCACCTACAACAACACAAGGACGTTGTCAAACGTGACGACGGGGACGATCGCGGAAAGTCTTACCGCGCAAAAAAGCTCCCTGCAAAGCTCCTACGCCGCGGGAGACAGAATAACGTACGTACTGTCGCTTCAGAATTCGGGCGCCGCCGCTCAGAGCGGGCTGACCGTCACGGACGATCTCGGCGCGTTCACGCCGTCGGGCGAAAAACAGGCCGTGTTCCCTCTGACGTACGACGAGGGCTCCGCCGCGCTTTTCGTCGACGGAGTAAAACAGACGGCGCCTGCGGTGCAGTCCGCGGAGCCGTTGACGTTCACGGGGATAAGCGTGCCCGCGGGCGGAAGCGCCGTGCTTATTTATTCCGCGCAGATAAACGCATACGCTCCGCTCGGATCCGGCAGCGCGGTGACCAATACCGCGACGGTTTCGGGCGACGGCCTTGCGGAGCCCGTCGAGTCGTCTTTCACGCTGCCGGTGACCGAGGCTCCGTATCTGACCGTTGAAAAAACGCTGTCGCCTTTGACGGTCGTGCCGGATCAGCGCATAACGTATACGTTCGTCATAAACAATTACGGCAACACGGACGCTGACGCGGGCGCAAACGTTTCGATATCCGATACCGTGACGCCTCCGCTCACGGACCTTACCGCCGAATATAACGGAGCGCCGTGGACCGAGGGGACGGAATACACGTATTCGCCGCAGACGGGAGAATTCGTCTCCGCCGCGGGCGCGATAACCGTGCCCGCCGCGACGTATGAGACTCTTCCCGACGGCACGGTGTCAACGACGCCCGGCACCGTGACGCTCGTGATAGAAGGAACGGTCATGTGATTTAAGTCAGCCCGAAGCTGACGGACAGCGCGCCGTCGACTCTCGCCATAAGCGCGTCGTCTATATGACCTATTTTTTCCTTTAATCTCCTTTTGTCTATCGTCCGCACCTGCTCGAGCAGTATTACGGAATCCTTTGACAGACCGCAGCCCGACGTCACGCCGATGTGAGTGGGCAGTCTTGTTTTTGAGATCTGACTCGTTATCGCCGCGGCTATGACAGTCGGGCTGTATCTGTTGCCGACGTCGTTCTGTATGATAAGTACGGGGCGTAAGCCTCCCTGCTCGGAGCCCACGACGGGCGAAAGCTCCGCGTAAAAAATATCGCCTCTGTTTACCTGCATTTTTCTGACCTCCGTTTCTTTGTACCCCTATTCTTGCCAAACCTCCGCCGCTATACACACGGCGTGGTCATTTTTTAAATAATTTCCGAATTTTTTTATTTTCACTTGAAATTGATGCGGATATGTGATATAATTAAGAAATAAAAGAAATCAGGAATTAACGGAGTAACGGTCATGGATAACGAACATTCAAGAGGCAGAAAAATCATAATGGCGATGATACAGGAGACGGAAAAGGTCATCGTCGGAAAAAGACGTGAGATAGTACTCCTTATGACGGCTCTTTTGTCCGGCGGTCACGTCCTTATAGAGGACGTTCCGGGAACGGGCAAAACCACGCTCGCGGCGACGCTCGCGGCGGTCTGCGGACTTACTTTCAAGCGCGCGCAGTTCACGCCGGACGTCATGGCGTCTGACATAACGGGCTTCAATATGTATAACCGCCAGAAGGAGAAGTTTGAATTCATAGAAGGTCTTGCGATGTGCAACATAATGCTCGCGGACGAGATTAACCGCGCCTCGCCGAAAACGCAGTCTGCTCTGCTTGAGGCGATGGAGGAGGGAAACGTAACGGTCGACGGCAAATCGTATCCGCTGCCGGACCCGTTTTTCGTCGTCGCCACGCAGAACCCGACGGGCTTCGTCGGCACGTATCCCTTGCCCGAGGCTCAGCTCGACCGTTTTTCCGTAAGGCTCTCCCTCGGTTATCCTCAGCCGTCGGAGGAGATACGCATAATCTCCGAGCGCCGCGGCAAAAACCCGATTGACGACGTCAAAACCGTGACGGACGCGGACGAGCTCAGGGCTATGATACGTGAGATCTCCGAGCTTTACATAGACGAACGCATATACGAATACATAGTAAATCTTGTCTCGCAGACGAGGAACGCGGAGGATCTTTCCCTCGGCGCCAGCCCCCGCGCGTCGCTCATCATATCCAAAATGGCGCAGGCGACGGCTTATATGATAGGCAGAAGCTACGTGGTGCCGGAGGATATAGCAAGCGTTTTCGTCCCCGTCGTCGCGCACAGGATAGCGGTCAAGCGTCAGGCAAAGCTTGAGGGGCAGACCGCGGAAAAGATACTTTACGACATACTGAAGAAGACCGCAGTTCCGATAATCTGATATGAAGAAAAAAAACAGGTTCAAACCGCAGAAAACAGGCTTTGCGATCACGGGATATATCCTTATGTGGGCGCTTATGATGGCTGTGGCGATAGTATTCACGCAGGCTCTGCGCAATTCCGTATCGTACGTTTTCATTATAATCGTCTCGGTCCTTCCCGTGCTCGATCTCGCATACGTTTTCGCCGCGCGCGCGTCGGTCCGTACGGCTTTTTCGTGCAGTACGGCGCAGGCGCAGAAAAACGAGCCGGTGACGGTGGAGCTTTCCGTCAAAAACAGATCCCTGCTCCCCGTGCCGTTTACGGAGGTTGAACTGATACTGCCGGACGAAGAGGGGCTTCATTCCGTTTCCGCCGCGGTGTCCGCGTCGCTTTCGCCCTTAGGCTCTTACGTATACGGCAAAAACGTCCTTTTCCCGTATAAGGGCGAGTATTCCTGCGGCATAAAAAACGTTTACGTCGGCAGTCTTTTCCGCTTTTTCAGATTCAAGATAAAAACGGACAAGTGTAAAAGCGTCCTTATACTTCCGGAGCGCATAACGCTCGACGATATGCCGACGCGTTACGTGAACGAGACGTCGGCCGTCACGGGAACACCGATAAAGGGTCCCGACAGCGCGGAGATAACGGAAATAAAGGAATACGTCCCGGGCGACCCGATAAGAAACATACACTGGAAGCTTTCCACAAAGGCGCAGGAGCTTATGACGAAGCATTTCGGATCGGAAAACGGGCTCTGCACCTGCGTTATATCCGACGCGGGAAGATATTTTGACGTCCCGGAGGACAAAAAAAACGATATAAACGAATACTGTGACGACGCCGTCTGCGAGCTTTGCTGCTTTGCGGTGTCGGAAAGCCTTGCAAAAGGCAGAAGGACGTCGCTCGTCTTCACGGACGGCGGCAGGGGCGGCGTCATAAACAAGAAGACGTTTGACGACAGAGCCGCGTTTGAGGAATATCTGCCCGCGTACGTCTGCGCGGGACTTTCCTCCGGGGTGCCGATGCGCAGACTGCTTGAATTTGCGGACGAGGGAGAGGAAAACGACGTTATCTGCGTCACCGCTCGCCTGACGGAGGACACGGTGACGGCTTTGTGCGAGGCGCAGTCGGTCAACCGCTCCGTTACGCTCATATTCTTTGAGCCGGGATCAAAGCTTGAAAACCCGGAGAGCGCCGCAAAAACCAATACGTTATTTATCAGCGAGCTTCTTTCCGCAAACGTGAACGTGCGGAGAGTGAGCGAAAAAGAGCTTGGATATGAAAAAAAATAAAAAGGAAAATACAAACGTGCTGACAGACGCGTCAAGCGTCGGGCTTGTGCAGAAGACGGGCATACCAAAGACCATTCTCGGTATGCTTTGCCGCTTTGCCGTCGCGTATATCGGCGTATGCGGCGTCTGCATGATGCTCGACGACGCTTTTATGTTCTTCAACGGAAAATCGGATCCGCTGCGCGTTTGTCTTATTTCTTTTATATGCTGCGCGGCGTTTTATCTGGTGTTCACCGCCGCGCATACGAACGTCGTGTTTTTCTCCCTGTCGCTTGCGGCGCTTCTCGTCGCAGTTGCAGTTATAGATTTACAGAACGGCATAAAGCAGTCCGTCATATTCATTCCCGTTTCCGCGTGGAACCATATCCTTATGCGGCTCGACGCGCTCGGGTATTCGGCGCTGTCCGGGCTTGTTTCAAAATATCCGGAGACAAATCCCGTGTCGTCCACGGGGTTGGTTTACGTTATGAAGGCGTTCAACTCCTTCGCGGCACTCGTGTCATTCATTTTCGTCGCCTCGACGTATAAAAGAGTCAGGGTCGTTCCCGTTATAGTGATCAGCGGCATGGTTATGACCGTCACGTTCACGTATAACATACTCACGAACAACGTCGGCTTCGTCATGATGGTCGCCTCCGGCTTCGGCATCATGGTGATGAAGTACAGCGACTCGTTTTCAAAGGCGGAGAGAGAGACGGAAAAGAAGGAAAAGCTGAAATTCTTTGAAAGAAGAAGACTGCAGGTCAAAAACGCATCGACGCGCGGCTTTGCGGCTCTGCTCACCTCCGCCGTTGTGCTCGGCGTCGCCGCGTATCCCGCGGCGCGTATAAACAGACCCGCGCCGGAGCTTTCCGTGTTCAACGATTTTATGGACGGAGCGCGCGCCGCCGTTTCGGAGCTTCTCACGGGCAGAGGCGCCGGCGCGACAGGCGACGATCCGTACGCTCAGCACAAGACCGTTACGCCCTCGCCGCGCTCTTTCAGCAGCCGCCGTATGTTCACGGTGTCGGCAACGTCGTACGTGCCGCTTTATCTGCGCACGTGGGTCGGAGAGGAATACAGAAACAATCAGTGGATAGCGGCGAACGGGAGCGGAAACGTTCTTCCGGAGGAGGTAACGGAGCTGTTTTATACGATAGTCGACGTGGACGGAAACGTCTTCGTTCCCGCGGAGACGAACGATACGGATTCCTTCAGGCGCGGCTACGTAAAGGAATTCGTCTCCGTCAAGGCGCCGGAGAGAAGGAGCAGCGCGTACCTTGCAAGCCGCTTTTCAACGCTTTACGGCATAACGGACCCGTACGATATGAACGCAAAATACGCGGGCGGCTACAAAATAAAACCGGGCGTCGGCACCTGCGAGCTGAACGATATGGGCAGAGCCTACGGCTTCGTAAGCTATGCTCAGAACTACAAGGGCGTGTCGCTTTCCAAACTGAACAACGATATGATCATATACGATATCGTATATCCTTTGATAACCGGTTATATTAACGCGCGCCTGCAAAACGCCGGCGCGGACACGGAAACGCTGACCGACGCGCTTAAGCTGGAGGCGAAAAGACAGGCTGCCGCAAGAGGGATAGAGATCCCCGCGGGATGTATAGTGAACCGCATAGGAGATATGAGCGACGCGGAGCTGACCTCGCTTGCGAAAAAAATGGCGGACGTCTCGGGATACGAGTCCGGCGTTTACGACAGATATCTGTCTGTTCCGTGGAGCGAGACCGAGGCGCTTCGAGAGATCACGAAAAACGCTCTCGGCGTAACGAAGTACGTTTATAACGCAAACGAAGCGGAATACTACGGGCTGACGCAGTCTTACCCGTCGTCCAGTCTGTTCATTTCGCCGCGGACGGATTATATCATAGACAGTCCCGCAACGCGTATGTCCGATATATATACGCTGGCGGACAAGACCGCGCGTTATCTTTCAACGCAGTGCGAATACACGCTCGAACCGCACGGATACAGCTCCAACGGCTCTTACACGGTCCAGTTCCTGACGGAAGCGAAAAACGGCTACTGCGTGCAGTTCGCCACGGCGGGCGCGCTCCTTCTCAGATCGATCGGCATACCCACGCGTTACGTCGACGGATATCTTGCGCCGGAGATGAGATACAGCGGCGGCATGTATACCTGCACCGTGCTCGACAACAACGCGCACGCCTGGATAGAGGTATATATAAAGGGCTACGGCTGGATGACGTTTGAGATGACGTCCCCGATGATATCGGGAATGTACAGATCCTCCACGCCCGCCGTCACGCCCGAAACGGATATACCGCCCGTGGTAACGGAAACGACGGAGCCGCCGGACAGCGATACCGGCAACACGCAGAACACAACGCCGCATGGTCCCGTCACCGACCCCGTAACTACTGACGGTATAACGACGGAGCCGGGAGGAAACGGCGTCGGTACGGGCATCGTGAGAAAGGTGATACTTATAACGGTCATATCGCTTTTCGTTATCCTCCTTATCTCAACTCTCATATATCTGTACCTTAAAAAGACCACGCTTCGCCATAAGAAATTCATGCGCATGCTCAAGCGGGCGGCTGACGGCGGATCCGCCCATCCCGGAAGCGATATAAACAAGATCGCGGAGTATATAAAACTGCTTCTGTCGAAAATAGGGCTCGTCCGCGCGGAAAACGAGATGATGACGGATTTCGCGGCGCGCGTAGACCTTGAGGTTGAGAAAAGATCGTTCGGTCCCGCGTCGGAGGCGCTGCAGAAAAACACTTTCGGTCACTGCGCCGACAGCGAGGACGCAAAAACCGCGGCTGTATACGCGCTGTATCTGCGCAAAAAGGTGCTTGCAAGGATGTCGCGCTTTGATAAATTCAGGTACGTAACGTTGAGGAAGCTGATATGACGATGGATAAAAAAGCGGCGTCGCAACTTAACGGCGCGTCGCTCGCATACGTCGGCGACGCGGTGACAGAGGTCTTCGTCAGGTCGTATATACTGTCGCGCGGCATAACGGACACGGCCAGATACAACGAGCTGGCGCTCCGATTCGTAACGGCTCACGCGCAGTCGGAGGCTTATTCGCGGATAGAACCGCTGTTGTCGGACGAGGAAAGAGAGATACTTAAAAGGGGCAGAAACGCCAAAACGACTCACCGCCCGAAGAACCAGACGCAGTCGGATTACCGCCGCGCCACGGGCTTTGAGGCGCTTATAGGCTGGCTTTACCTCACAAACGAGGTCAAAAGAGCCGAGGAATTGTTCGGGTTGGCATATATAGACGTAACAGAGGGTATCTCAAACAAGACATTATAAAAAAATTTACAAATAAGATTTGCCGAATGGTATTGACAAAAAGCATATTTTTATAATATAATATTCGTTGCCTGCCGAATGGCAGAACAGTATGCTTTGATTATATAGATGCGTTAATCGGGGCATCCGTATATTAAAAATAATATTCCGTAAAAAAAGGAGGCTAAAAAAGATGCTCAGAACATACCAGCCCAAGAAGCGCCAGCGCAAGAGAGAGCACGGCTTCAGAAAAAGAATGGCTACCGCAAACGGCAGAAAGGTTCTTAAAAGAAGACGCGCAAAAGGCAGAGAAAGACTGACCTATTGATTTGCTTGATTTGGCTTATGCCGCTCTATCAAACCTCTGCAACACAGGGGTTTTTTAGTTAAAAATGAGATACTATACACTTAAGGAAAATCATCTTTTCGCAAAGGCGTACAGAAGCGGAGAAAGAGCCGGGGGAAAATATATAAGCGTTTACGTTATGCCCGATTATCATGCTGCGCGTTTACAGCGAGCCAATCCACTTAAATCGAGGATCAACCGTGTCGGTATTTCCGTCACGAAAAAGCTCGGCGTCGCGGTCAGGCGTAACCGTGTCAAACGGATAATACGCGAGGCCTATTACAAAGCATTGAAAACGCTTGATCTGAAAACCGGCAAAATAATAGTTATTTCGGCAAGATCCGCGGCCGTGTACGCCAAAACGGATGATATTTACGGCGAGCTTGCACAGGCGCTCCGCAAAACGGGCGTCGCTTCGGGAGAGGAGAGTGAAAAGGCGTGAGTAAAATATTCATGTTTCTCATAAACTTTTACAGAAAATACCTTTCACAGCTCAAAAAATATCCCACCTGCAAGTACTATCCCACCTGCTCGGAATACGGCTATGAATGTATCCGCATACACGGATGGTTCACAGGCTCATTTCTCGCGCTGTGGAGAATACTGCGCTGCAATCCGTTTTCACGCGGAGGCGTCGACTATCCGCCCGAAAAAAAGGCGAAGGTCAGGATGATAAGACCTAAGGAAAGAATTTAATTGAAAGGATCAACCGATGAGTGCCATTCTCGGATACCTTGCGGAAGGGTTGAAATACCTGATGATATTCTGCGACTGGATAAGCGGTCAGCATTACTGGATCTCGCTTTTTCTGTTCGCTCTCATCATCAAGCTGATACTTTTCCCGTTCAGTATCAAACAACAGAAAAGCCAGCAGAAACTGGCGAAGCTTCGCCCGAAGGAAGAGGCAATCAGAAGGAAGTACAGGGACGATAAAAGCCAGGAAGCGATGCGTAAGATGAACGAGGAGATCCAGGCTATGTACCGCGAGGAGAAGTACAGCCAGTTCGGCGGCTGTCTCCCGATGCTTCTGCAGATGCCCATTCTTTTCTCGCTTTACTACATCATTCAGAACCCGCTCCATTACGTCTGCCGCTTCGGAAAAGCGCAGATAGAGGTCATAATGGAGACGTTCCACAGGATAACCGGTTACGCAAGCGCGTCAAACTATCAGAACCTTACGATAAAAGCGACGGGCTTTTTGTCCGACGCCGCAAACCGTCAGAGCCTTATCAACGCGCTGCCCGTAGACGGCTCGATCCCCACGGGCGCGGTCAACGCGGCGGGTCAGGCGTTTGCAAACTACGGCGAATTCCGCGCCGACCTTGTAACGCAGCTTACGGAAAAAAGCTATCCGGATTTCAAAATGTTCGGATTTGTCGATCTGTCCGTGACCCCGTCCGAGCAGATCTGGTGGTATATTCTGATACCGATAATCACATTCGGCATACTGCTTCTCACGGCTAAGCTGCAGAAGAAATTCACGTATCAGCCGCTGTCCGCGGAGATGCAGCAGAAGAACTTCAGCATGAAGCTCATGGAGTATATGATGCCCGCCATGTCCGCGGTATTCGCGTTCACGCTGCCGTCGGCTCTGGCGCTTTACTGGATCTATCAGAACATACTCGGCTTCGGTCAGCAGATAATACTGTCCAAGATGTTCCCGACGCCCAAGATGACGGACGCGGAGATCAAGGAGGCGCTGAGAGAAGCAGACAGACTTGAGTACGAGCGCAAGAAAGCGGAAGAAAAACGAAAGAAAGAGATACTTGAGGAGGAAAGAGCGCTGGCTGAAACGAGCCGCGCGACGGGAGTTCCCGAGGGTTGGGTAGAACCTCTCGGCCGTTCCTCCGTAAAGAAGGAAGAGAGCGCGGACCCGAAGAAAAAGAAAAACAAGGGCATAGACCGCGCGGAAATGAAAAACGATAAGAAGGACGACGGTTAAGACCGTTTGAAAACCGAAAATATGAAAAAAGAATTGATCAAGACCGCGCCGACGGTGGAAGCCGCAGTCAAAGCGGCTTGCGACGAGCTCGGCGTATCGGAGCACGACGTGACGTACGACGTGCTCATCCAGCCGAAAAAAGGCTTTCTCGGCATAGGCGCAGCGGACGCAAAGGTAAAGGTTGAATATAACGTAAAGCCCTCGTCCTCGGCGCTGCAGTTCACAAAAACGCTTCTCAAAAACATGGAGATCGACGCGGAGGTCAGGACAGAGGTGTCCGAAAGCGGCGAATATCTCATAAACATAGAGGGAGAAGAAGCGGGCATCCTGATAGGTCACCACGGCGAGACGCTTGACGCCCTGCAGTATCTCTGCAACCTCGCCGCCAACAAAAAGGAAAACGAGGAAGACGACAGAGAATACACCAGAGTGACCGTCGATATATCCGGCTACCGCGCAAAGCGTGAGGAAACGCTCCGCAGTCTCGCAAGAAGAACGGCGGAAAAAGCGCTCCGCTACAAAAGAAGCGTATCGCTTGAACCGATGCCCAGCCATGAGCGCAGGATAATACATTCCGAGGTGCAGAAGATCGAGGGAGTCACCACAAACTCGATAGGCTCGGAAAACAACAGAAGAGTCGTTATAATGCCCGAAAAGAAATAAGAGCAAAGCCGTCGCGAATGCAAGGTGCTCTAAAGGACAGTAAATAAAAACCGGCTGAGGTAAGGATAGTTGATCCTTATTCCGGCCGGTTTTTTGTCGCAAAACTCTGCAAGCAGGACGTTTGTGTGCCAAACGTCAAAAGAGTGAAATCTTTTGCCTGACGGCAAAAGGTGAAATCTTCGGGCGTTGCCCTCAGGTGAAATCGAACGCTGACGCGTTCGGT